>OBXO01000211.1_pt1 | contig 61500 bp, 47 predicted proteins | sample 1501431 | NCBI WGS metagenome assembly OBXO01 (sample SAMEA2580163, study PRJEB22360) | human gut metagenome | biome: human gut; feature: human-associated habitat; material: faeces | place: Denmark | collected 2008/2010
TCCCCCTCACCACACCGGACATGGTCCGTTCCGGACGCGTCCTCCAAACCTCAGTTAAATCTCTAGTTTACTGTTACGGTCTGGGTTTACGAAAATTTAAGGATTCTTTCATTGTTTCTGCCCTTGCTTTCATGTATAATGAAAATGGGTTACGGCCAAGAAAAATTGATGGGGTGTTGACAATGAATATTAACCTGAATCCAAACAGTGAACTGACCCAGTTTGCTGTAAACGCACCGAAAGAATTTGAAGTTCCGGACACGCTGATTGGAATGGCAAAGCAATTCCAGGAGTGCATGATGCAGTACACCTGTGCGATCCGGGAAGTGAAGACAAAGCTGGAAGTACTTAATGACGAGCTTTCCGTCCGAAATTCCCGAAATCCGATAGAGATGATTAAATCACGTATCAAAAGACCGCTCAGTATAGTTGAAAAATTACAGAGAAGAGACCTTCCCGTTACCGTGGAATCCATGATGCAGAACCTGGATGATATTGCGGGAATCCGCGTTATCTGCTCGTTTATTGATGATATTTACGAGATCAGCAAGATGCTGGCGCGCCAGGATGATGTCAAAGTGATAGCTATCAAGGATTACATCCGCTGTCCCAAGGAGAATGGGTATAGAAGCTACCATATGATAATTGAAGTTCCCGTATATTTTTCCGACAGTAAGAAGCAGATAAGAGTGGAGGTGCAGATCAGGACGATTGCCATGGATTTCTGGGCCAGTCTGGATCACCAGCTTAAATATAAAAAAGATCTGGAAGACGAAGATGCCGCCGAGATTGGGCAGGAGCTTAGAAACTGCGCCGAGATTATTGCCGAGACAGACTGGAAGATGCTGGAAGTCAGGCAGAGAATCGAGGAAAAGGGAATCATCGTCCAGAGATAATCAGTAGAGATAATAGGACAGGGTTTCGGTAATACGGAATCCTGTCTTTTTGTAAAGATTTACAGCCGCCAGGTTTTCGCCGGAGACGTGAAGGAAGAGGGAAGACGCATTCCGGCTCCGCAGAGAATGCAGCACAGTTAAGAGAGCTTCCTCGCCGAACCCCTGACCGCGGAGAGTTTCTTCAACCAGGAAACCATAGAAGCAGATTTTGCTGCCGAAAGAGGCCGTCCTGCAGACTGCTGCGGGCCGGGAATTCTCTTGGGAAAGGCAGAAAGAATAGACGGTGGAACCGCCGCTGTCCAGACTGGTTTGGCAGGACAGGCGTGCGCCTGCGGCTGATATATCGGGAAGATCATTTTCAGTCAGGGAACGTTCCATTTTATACTCGCAGGAATCTAATTCCGCTCCCAGTGAATGAAGGACCGGAAGGACAGCCTCATCCTGTCCGTCACAGGGGATCAGGAGATTGGCATCTTCAAACAGCTCCTCAGCGGCCTCAAAAAGCGCAGAGAAGTACCCTTTCCGCCTGCAGGACGGACGGGTAAAGGCCAGACATTCAAAAGTTTCATCAGAATCGTCCATATTGGGTATAATAAGTGCCAGGACGCTGACCAGCATATCAGCGCCGTCTTTTCTTTCATAAGCAAGATAGAAAACAGAGCCGTCCTCAAAAGGAAAGCTTAACCGTAGGGGGGAAAATGCCCTGCATTCAAGTATAAGATGGTCAATGTCCGATATCTGCCGTCCGGTCAGGCGGCTGGTTTTAATAATCTGCATATGATAGCTCCTGTTATTATTTGCGCTGCTGCTTCGTTTTATTAAGTATAGTACATAAAAGGCAAAATTTTCAATGAATTTTCTACGATTTTATTGTACTTTTCATATTGTCCTATAAAAAATGGAGTGCTAGAATTAAAACGTTCAGACGAGAGGAGATATGACAGAATGAAATACTTAAAAGAAGTAGCAATTATTTTCGGCATTACAATGGCAGGGGAATTTCTCAACTACCTGCTTCCGCTTCCCGTGCCTGCCGGGGTCTACGGGTTATTTATCCTTCTTCTTCTGCTGTGCGCAGGGACCCTGAAGGTGGAGGATGTGTCGGAAGTCGGCGATTTTTTCCTGGATACGATGCCGCTTATGTTTATACCGGCAGGAGTAGGCCTGCTGAACAGCGTGGATGAGGCGAAAAGCATCCTGGTTCCGCTTACGGTAATTTCGGTCGTTTCCACTGTTTTTGTCATGGCGGTGACCGGCAGAGTGGCTCAGAATATTATCCGGGGACCAAAGAAGCGTAAGGGGGGAAAAGAAATATGAACCAGTTAGCCGGATCATCACTTTACTTTGGTATGCTGGTAAGCGTGGGAGCCTATCTTTTCGGCCTGTGGCTTAGAAAGAAGACGGGGCTTGCAATTCTGAACCCGCTGCTGGTGGCAATTATTTTGATTATTGCAATTTTATCGGCATTTCATATAAACTATGAAGAATATAATAGAGGGGCCGGTTTCTTGAGTTATTTCCTGACTCCGGCCACGGTCTGTCTTGCGATTCCACTTTACAGGCAGCTGGAACTTCTTAAGAAGAATCTGGTGGCGGTGGGAACGGCGATACTGGCAGGCGTAGCCGGAAGCGCGGGCAGCATTTTCGTTATGTCAAAGGCATTCGGCCTTGAGCATGCCCACTATGTAACTCTTCTTCCAAAGTCCATAACAACTGCGATTGGGATGGGCGTCAGCGAGGAAGCGGGCGGTATTGTGACACTTACGGTAGTCAGCATAATTATTACCGGAATTCTGGGCAATATTATTGCAGACTGGCTGTTTGGAATATTAAAGATAGAAGAGCCTATGGCAAAAGGCCTGGCGCTTGGGACAGCAGCCCACGCCATCGGAACCGCCAGGGCTTTGGAACTGGGAGAGATTGAGGGAGCCATGAGCAGCCTGGCCATTGCGGTGTCAGGCCTCCTAACCGTGCTTGTGGTACCTCTTGTGTCTGGGCTTATCTAGAAAAAGGGGGATACCAGGATGAACCTGTACGAGGCGATCGGAAGCAGACATTCCGTCAGAAAATATTCGGATCGGGAAGTGCCGGAGAGATTGAGGGCACAGATCCTTGCATATTTTGAAAAAACCTCCAGACTGAATGACAGGATTCGGACAGAGCTGGAGATTCTGGACAATACGAAGAAGAAGGCGGAGGTAAAAGGTCTGTGGAAGACCGACGCGCCTTATTATCTGGCGTTCTATTCGGAGCCGGAAGAGGGCTTTGAGAGAAATGCCGGATATATCATGGAGCAGCTCATATTATACATGACGGTGAAGGGACTGGGCACCTGCTATCTGGGAGGAAGCCGCGTAAAGCAGACGGTGAAAAACGGGAAACGCCTGGTGATGATTGCCGCCTTTGGCTGGCCGGAGGGGAAGCTTTACAGAGAAAGTCCGCTTGCAAAGAGGCTGCCGCTGAATGAACTATGTGTATTTAAGGAAGAGGCAGGCGAGCAGATTAAAACGGTGTTAAAGGCGGCGCGCCTGGCGCCCTCGGCTTTTAATGCACAGCCATGGAGGTTTATCGTTTACTCGGACAGGATCTATGTCTTTGCGAAAAAGAGCAGGTTTCCACTGAATGCATCGGAAGCGATGAAAGATTTCAGTATCGGTATCATGCTTTCTCATATTATGCTGGCGGCGGAGGAACTGTGGATGGAGCTTCAGACGGTGACGGAGGAGCAGTTTGCCGCCAAAGTTTATAAAAATGGGGATTATGTGGCGACCCTGTCTCTGCATTGAGGATTTAATTAAACAGGTGAGGCCCGCTGCCGGTACGGCCGTCGGACGGGGCGGCGAAAGTGTTACTGTTCTCAGCACGCCGCTTTCTGGCGGAGTGTGAACTGTAACGCGAAGGTATGGGACCCGGCGAATGCGTAGGGTTTTGCCTTGAAACAGCGTGGGAGTTATGTTAAAATAAGGAAGATTACAGTTAGAGCGCGTTTGAAAATTCATTCCCGCAATCTGCACGCCCCACTACGCGATATATTGTCCCAAATTCAGTTGCCGTAGCCCACTACGCCGCCTTCATTTGGGCCAAATCTCCCACAAAGTGTGACGCACAGCTTACTGAAAGCAATTTTCAAATACGCTCCAGGAAAAATATAACAGATTTTATAAGGACGAAAAAACCTGAGGAGGAAACAATGGTTAGCAGATTAATTGAAAAAATACAGAAGACGAAGGCTCCGATTTGTGTGGGGCTGGATCCGATGCTGAGCTATATTCCGGAGCACGTGACGAAAAAGGCGTACGATGAGTTCGGCCAGACTCTTGAAGGTGCGGCGCAGGCCATCTGGCTGTTTAATAAGGAGATTATAGACGCGGCGGCGGATCTGATACCTTCTGTAAAACCGCAGATCGCCATGTATGAGCAGTTTGGAATTGAAGGATTGAAGGCCTATGACAAGACGGTTAAATATTGCCAGCAGAAGGGTCTTATTGTCATTGGCGATGTTAAGCGCGGAGATATCGGCTCCACTTCCACTGCTTATGCAACCGGCCATATCGGCAAGGTGCAGGTGGGAAGTAATGTTTTTGCAGGTTTTGATACGGAATATATTACGGTAAATCCTTATCTGGGTACCGACGGGGTAAAACCGTTTGTGGATGTATGCAATGAGTATGACAGAGGTATTTTCGTTCTGGTTAAGACCTCCAACCCGTCCAGCGGAGAATTCCAGGATCGTCTGATTGACGGTAAACCGCTTTATGAGCTGGTAGCGGAAAAGGTAGTGGAATGGGGGGAAGCCTCCATGGATGGAGCTTACAGTAACGTGGGCGCCGTTGTGGGCGCAACCTATCCTGAGATGAGCAGAGTGCTCAGAAAGCTGATGCCAAAGACTTATTTCCTGGTGCCCGGCTACGGAGCGCAGGGGGGAACGGCTGAGGATTTAAAAAATTGCTTTAATGAAGATGGTCTGGGAGCAGTAGTCAATTCCTCCAGAGGAATCATTGCCGCATATAAGAAAGAGCCTTATGCAAAATTCGGGGCAGAGCATTTTGGTGAGGCATCCAGGCAGGCAGTCATTGACATGATTACCGATATTAACAGCGTATTGTAGGAGGAACCTATGGCACAGGTGAAAGAAACAGCAGTTGTATACAGTCAGGAAGAACTGGCTCCTGAGATTTTCAGTATGTGGATCACGACAGAGACGGCGAAAGAGGCGAAACCGGGGCAGTTTATTTCCTTGTACAGCAAGGACGGATCCAGACTGCTCCCAAGGCCGATCAGTATCTGTGAGGCCGATCCGGAGGAAGGAAGACTGCGTATTGTATATCGAATCGCAGGGGCAGGGACAAAGGAATTTTCTTCATTTGAGTCAGGGGATCCCATCGATATCATGGGCCCTCTCGGAAACGGTTTTCCACAGGAGGGCGAAAATGTCTTTCTGATAGGCGGGGGAATCGGGATCCCGCCGATGCTGGAGCTTGCAAAGAACCTGAATTGTGAGAAGCAGATGATTCTCGGTTACCGTGATGGGAATCTCTTCCTCAGAGACGAGTTTGAAGCGTACGGCGAGGTATTTGTGGCTACGGAAGACGGAAGTGCGGAAACAAAGGGCAATGTCCTGGATGCTATCCGGGAGAACGGCCTGACGGCCGATGTGATGTACGCCTGCGGCCCGACGCCGATGCTGCGGGCATTAAAACAATATGCGATGGAACACAATATCCGCTGTTATATTTCCCTGGAAGAAAAAATGGCCTGCGGGATTGGAGCCTGTCTTGCCTGCGTCTGCCAAAGCAGCGAGGTGGATCGCCACAGCAATGTCCATAATAAGCGGATCTGCAAAGACGGTCCCGTATTTCTGGCCCAGGAGGTGGATTTATGATGAATACAAAAGTAAATCTGGCCGGAGTAGAACTTAAGAATCCGGTCATGACTGCATCAGGCACCTTCGGATCCGGCGCCGAATACGGTGAGATGGTGGATTTGAACAGGCTGGGAGCCGTTGTCACCAAGGGAGTGGCCAATATCCCATGGCCCGGGAATCCGACACCCAGAATTGCAGAGACATACGGGGGGATGATTAACGCCATCGGCCTCCAGAACCCGGGGTATGAGGTGTTTGCGAAGAGAGATATCCCTTACTTAAAGCAGTTTGATACAAAGATTATCGTCAATGTCTGTGGAAAAACCACGGAGGACTATATTGATGTGGTAGAGAAGCTGTCCGATGAGCCGGTGGACATGCTGGAGATTAACATCTCATGTCCCAACGTAAAAGAGGGCGGCATTGCCTTTGGCCAGGATCCGAAGGCCGTGGAAGCAATCACGCGTGAAGTGAAAAGATATGCAAAACAGCCGGTTATCATGAAGCTCAGCCCGAATGTGACGGATATCACTGTTATGGCCAAGGCCGCGGAAGCGGGCGGGGCCGATGTACTCTCATTGATTAACACGCTGACCGGAATGAAGATAGATATCCATAAGAGGACCTTTGCCGTGGCCAACAGGACAGGCGGCCTCTCAGGTCCAGCGATCAAACCGGTGGCTGTCAGGATGGTCTATCAGGCAGCCAATACCGTGAAGCTTCCCATCATAGGAATGGGCGGTATCATGAACGCGGATGATGCCATTGAATTTATCCTGGCAGGCGCGACTGCGGTATCGGTTGGCACAGCCAATTTCCATAATCCGTATGCTACGGTTGAGATCGTGAAGGGGATTGAAGACTATATGGCGAAGTGCCATGTGGAGGATATAAGCGAGCTGGTCGGAGCGGTCAGATAAGCACATACAAAGCAGCGGTGCATCAGCACAATGAATAATAAAAATGAAGAATAAATTAAAACGACCAAAGAGCAAGGGATTCTGCGGCAGTGATAGAAGGAGAAACGTATGGAACAGTACAAGCAGGAATTTATTGAATTCATGGTAGAGAGCGAGGTTCTCAAATTCGGAGAATTTACGTTGAAGAGCGGAAGAAAGTCCCCTTTCTTCATGAACGCAGGTGCTTATGTGACCGGAACCCAGCTTCGCAGGCTGGGCGAGTATTATGCAAAGGCTATCCATGACAATTACGGCCTTGATTTTGACGTGCTTTTCGGACCGGCATATAAGGGAATTCCGCTTGCCGTAGCTACTACTATGGCGATCAGCGAGCTTTACGGAAAGGACATCCGCTACTGCTCCAACAGGAAAGAGGCGAAGGATCACGGAGACACCGGGATTCTTCTGGGCAGCAAGTTACAGGATGGAGACCGCGTTGTTATCATCGAGGATGTAACGACTTCCGGAAAATCCATCGAGGAGACATTTCCGATTCTCAAAGCCCAGGCCGATGTGGAAATTAAAGGGCTGATGGTTTCGTTAAACCGCATGGAGAGAGGTAAGGGCGAGAAGAGTGCGCTGGAAGAAGTAAGGGAGTTTTACGGTTTTCCGACTGCAGCCATCGTTACCATGGCCGATGTGGTTGAACACTTATATAACAGGGAATGCCAGGGTAAATTAGTAATTGACGATACATTGAAAGCGGCAATCGATGCTTATTACGGGCAGTATGGGGCAAAATAAAACTGGAAGCAGTCAGACCGGCGGTGCGGTATGCAGAAGATTCATGGCATGCTCGCGGCGGTACGGCGTGCAGAATCTTAAATAAGGAGTGTCCGATATGGAGAAAGTATATAAAACAATGCGCAATGCAGGCGTTATCAACATTGTAATCGGCAGCGTGATTATTACCGCCGGAGTGGCCACGGGCGTTTTGGCGATTATCAGCGGAGCCTGTCTGCTGAAGCGCAAATCGGAAATTACATTCTAGTACAGCGTTGCATTAATAACTGAGTAATAGCGAGTGTTATTACTCAGGCACTTTATGAGAAACGGCGGTATTTCTTTATTATATGCCGCCGGATATACAGTACTGCAGAGGAACAGCTTCTTCTGGTAAGACGGATTAACCTGTCGAAGAACAGCAGAGCCTTTGCAGTATTCTTTTTTGCGCAGCGGTAAATGTATCAGACCGTCCGCAGCGTAAAACAGCGGGGAATTTCAAATGGAAAATTCGGGCGCTGTCCTCCGGGACGGCTGTTTATTGATAGATGGGGAAAATATGATAAAAAAGACCAGGATGCACCAGAAGATTTGCTGGGTTCTTTTCATCAGTTATCTGGTGATATTGACTTATTTTATGTTTTTTTCGGATGGTTTCGGCCGTTCGGGACATGAAGAGTACGCCTACAATCTCATTTTGTTTAAGGAGATCAAACGTTTTTACAAATACAGGGAGCTTCTTGGGATGCGTTCCTTTCTGCTGAATACGGTGGGAAACGTCATCTGTTTCATGCCGTTTGGCTTTATCCTGCCGATTATCAGCCGAAGAGGGAAAAAGTGGTATAATACCTTTCTCTTAAGCTTTCTGATGAGCTTTGGAATCGAGACAATCCAGCTCATATTCAAGGTGGGAAGTTTCGATGTGGATGATATGTTTTTAAATACATTGGGAGGAATTGCAGGCTATATCTGCGTCTGCATGGCAAAAGAAGTCAGGAGGATGGCAAGTGGCGCGTCAGACAGATAACAGAATTTCATATATTAAAAAGCCGATGGCGGAAAACAGTTTTCCGTGTGTGATATCTGCGGCAGCAGGGCTGGTACTCTGTATAGCCGGAATGGCAGTCAGTATCAGAAGCCAGGGAAATACGCCTTTAGGGGCGGTGGCAGCCTGCTTCTGCGGTGTTTTATTTTCAATAGCCGGCCTGCGTTACGGTTACCGGGCGTTTAAGGAACGGGAAAAGAATTACATTCTGGCTAAAGCAGGGACTGTCATCGCCGCAGCAATGGTGATTTTATGTTTTGTAATATTACTGATAGGATTTAAGAGGTGATTATGATGAAGTATTGGGAAACGTTTAAAGAGGAAAACGAGGCGGTGAAAGAGCGCCATGAACTTGCTCTGGAAAGAATCGGCCAGTTTAAGACCGAAGAGACCGTGGCTGAGCCGTACCGAAGCTATTTCAGAAAGGCGGCGGAGTTTATAATGCTGGCCGAGAAAGTGTACGGGATGCAGGAGAGAGGAGAGCTTGAAGCACTGAGCCTTGATGAAGCAAAGAAGCTGAATATAAAGCTCTACGAGGACGTGCTTCCTGGGAACTATGAGCAAAGCTTCTGTAATCCTGCTTTTGCAGTCGCTGCTCTGGGCAGGGATTTCGGGCAGTATCTTGCCTTTTTATTGACAGAGATCAGGGGGATGATAGTGTATGCCTATGAGAGCCGCCTGACGGACATGACAATACTGGAGGAAGTGCTGATCGAGGTCTATAATCTTTTCGAGTCGGAAGAACCGGAATTGAAGGAAGTAAAAGAAGTGCTGTACTATTTTGTCAGCGATTACTGTGATGTAATGCTGACTTACCGGGTGCGGGAGACTCTGGATCCGTCACTTGATTTTGCTAAGTCCATTATTATGGACAGTGATCTCACCGACCTGCGCTATCTCTACAGGTTTGGAGAATATATTTCCGATTCGGAGCTAAAGATTGCCGCATTTTTAAATTCCCTTCCTGAGGAGACGGTCAGAAAAATGGCTGATACCTACACGGAAGGCATCAGAAAAGGCTTTGTCGCCAGCGGCCGCAGTTATAAAAGCAAGAAAACGGTACAGATCCGTTACCATATCGGATTTGAGCGGATGATACGGATGGCGGTGGAGAACTTCAGAAAGCTTGGCCTGGAACCTGTGATCAGCAGGGCTGCTGTCGGCACCGTGAACCGGGCGGCGGCGCGGACCAACGGATATCATGGAACGCCTGCCAACAGGCAGTATGATTACGATCACCGTTACGACAATGCCATCTATATGGATAAGGCTTTCAAAGAGAGAAAGCTGTCCGTACTTAAGGTGGCGTATGAGGAATGCCGTACTTTGGCAAAGGCTTATGCGGGACCGGCAGTCCTTGAGACTTTTGGGGAAGAGGGATTCACACCTGAGAATAAAAAGGAGGCGTTTGCCTTAAGTGAAAAGCAGGAGAAACTGCTGCTTTCCTATTCGAACGAATCGATGCAGATTGCCGATGCCTATGTACCGGGAATGGAAACGAGCTTTACGATTATCGCATTCCCGCTGCCTGAAATAGGTGATAATTTTGAAAAGATATTTGAGGAGACGATACGTATCAATACGCTGGACTATGAGCTGTACCGGGACATCCAGCAGTGTATTATCGATGCCCTCGATCAGGCGGACCATGTGATGGTTTATGGAATGGGGGAGAACAGGACAAAACTAAAGGTAGCGCTTCGCAGATTGAAGAACCCGGCAAAGGAGACAAATTTCGAAAACTGTGTGGCAGATGTCAATATCCCGGTGGGGGAGGTATTCACGTCCCCGGTACTTTCCGGTACGGAAGGAACGCTTTTTGTCGGCAGTGTTTATATCGGCGATTTCCAGTTCAAAGATTTGTATATGGAATTTAAAGACGGAAGAGTGGCGGATTACGGCTGTGCCAACTTTGAGGATGAGAAGGAAGGCAGGGCACTGGTAAAACAAGTTATCATGAAGAACCATGACAGCCTCCCGATGGGGGAATTTGCCATCGGTACCAACACGACGGCCTATGAAGTGGCGCAGAGATATCAGATACTCGATAAGTTCCCAATTCTGATTGCCGAAAAGACGGGACCCCATTTTGCCGTGGGAGATACATGCTATAGCTGGATGGAAGACTGTCCGATGTTCAATCCGGACGGCAAAGAGATTGTTGCAAAAGAAAATGAGATTTCCGTGCGCAGAAACGAAGATCCTTTTGCCGCTTATTTCAGCTGCCATACGGATATTACAATCCCGTATTCAGAGCTGGACCGCATTGAAGCAGTCCATGAGGACGGAACCAAAACCGCTATTATTGCCGGAGGCCGGTTTGTGCTGCCGGGAACGGAAAAGCTCAATGAACCGCTGGATTCCCTGAATAATTGATTTTTGCCCCGCATATAGTTTTCCTGAGGAGATTTTTGGGAGAACGGGGATGAGAGATAGAATAAGAAAAATCACTGCCGCCGTAATTCTGGGGCTGCTTCTTGTGACCGTGGGAGCAGAAACGGATACGGCGGTATTTTGCCTGGCGGCGGAGAATGGAAGCGATACGGCAGAGCAGGCTGAAACCGTGACAAAACCTGGACTGGAGGCCGCTCCGGGTACGGAAGGGGAGCAAATAGCCGGGCCGAAGCTTTGTGCCCAGTCGGCGGTTCTGATGGATGCATCCACAGGGCGTATTTTATATGGCAAGGAAGAAACCATAAAAAGGCCCATGGCCAGCACAACGAAAATAATGACATGCATTCTGGCGCTTGAGCAGGGAAACCCGGAAGATATGGTTGAGATCTCATCCTATGCAGCGTCGATGCCGGACGTACAGCTTAATATACGTGCCGGAGAAAAGTACCGGCTCCAGGATTTGCTGTATTCCCTGATGCTGGAGTCCCACAATGACTCGGCCGTGGCTGTGGCGGAACATATCGGCGGGACCGTGGAGGGCTTTGCGGAAATGATGAACCAGAAGGCAAGGGACATCGGATGTACCGACACATGTTTCGTGACTCCCAACGGTTTGGACGGTACACGAAAAGCAGACGGAGAACCACATTCAACAACGGCGGCCGATTTGGCGAGAATCATGCGTTACTGCGTGGAACAGTCCCCGAAAAGCAGGGAATTTCTTGAAATTACGAGAACGGCATCCAGAACTATCACGGATGAAAGCGGGAAACGTTCCTTTTACCTGGGAAACCACAATGCCCTCTTGTCTATGATGCCGGAGGCTCTGTCGGGAAAAACGGGTTTTACCGGGAACGCCGGTTACTGTTATGTGGCTGCGTTGAAAAAGGATGACAAGGAGTTTACCGTGGCTTTGCTGGGCTGCGGCTGGCCTCCCCATAAGACATATAAATGGGAAGATATGCGAAAAATCTCAGGATTTGCCTTCGACAGTTACGATTATTATGAAATATTTGAAAAGAATAAGACCTTTCCCTCGTTAAAGATTATAGACGGTAAAAAAGATGAGGTCCCCCTGTCCCTGTGCCTGGGAGAACAGGAGCAGACCCTGAAAGTCCTGATGAGGAAGGATGAGACTACTGATATCCGCTACGAGTATCCAAAGGAACTGAAAGCTCCGGTGAAGGCGGGGACTCCTGTAGGAAGCGCCTCTTACTATGTGGGAAATGAGCTGGTCGCCAGCTATCCTATTTACGCGTCTGATACGGCCGAAAAGATAGATTGGAAGTGGTGTATTGAAAAGTGTATCGGCAAGATTACGCTCTGATTGATGGCGGTGACCTGTGTGCGGAGCGTGCAGGTTATCGTTTGTCCTTTGGAGGGGGAAAATACCTCCGGCGTTACAATTTGAAATACTGCATAAAATATTAAGGAATTTGTATGAAATTGTATGAAAAGAAGCTTTATTTTTCTAAAAGATTTTGATATAACTATAAGTAAGATGAACAAGGTTGCCATTCTGCAGGCAGTCGTTTGGCGGCGGGATGACAGAGACAGGTAAGGGACGAAAGGAAAGAGGATATGAAAACTTCACTTAGCAGGGAACAGGCACTGGAATTATTAAAAAAATATAACAAGGAACCGTTTCACATTCTTCATGCTCTGACTGTGGAGGGAGTAATGCGCTGGTATGCTGACGAACTGGGATATGGTGAGGATGCAGATTTCTGGGGTATCGTCGGACTTCTCCATGATATTGATTTCGAACTGTATCCAGATGAGCATTGTCTGCGCGCGCCGGAGCTTTTAAGGGGCGGAGGAGCTGAAGATGAACTGATTCATGCTGTGGTCAGCCATGGTTATGGGATCCGCGTCGATACGGCGCCGGAGCATGAGATGGAGAAGGTGCTTTTCGCCTCTGATGAGCTTACGGGACTGATCGGTGCTGCCGCCAGAATGCGCCCGTCAAAAAGCGCAAAGGATATGGAGCTTTCCAGTTTAAAGAAGAAGTTTAAGGATAAAAAATTCGCCGCAGGATGCTCCAGAGATGTGATTACCAGGGGGGCAACGCAGCTTGGCTGGGAACTGGACCGTCTGCTGGAACAGACAATTCTGGCAATGCGTTCCTGCGAGGACAGTGTCAATGAACAGATGGAGCAGATGGTATGATACGGTACCGCCTGAACGGCAGCCTTTCTCCAATGAGAGAAGAGGAGGAATACGGCCGGAATGATGTCCGCATTGAACTGATGACAATACAGGAGTTTGAAGCGGATAAAGAACAGATATCGCATAAAAAGCTTCTGCTCAGGCAATTGGAGCAGATTCAGTATTGTAAGGCCGAGATATTCGGCAGTTGTATTATCGGTACCTTTGCTGTCCCGAATGTAAAGAATCTGCCGGGAAAGAAGGAGAGCTTCGGCTTCCATATGGTAAAGGACAGGCTCATTTTCGTTGAAGGCGGCGGGGAGCACGTAAAATTAATATTTGACAGGATGAGGGAAATACAATACGGGGAGCAGGGCAGTATGTCTGCATTTTTTACCGGCTTTTTAAACTATCTGATAGAGGGGGATTCGATTTTCCTGCAGGGATATGAGAACAAGCTGATTGTGATGGAAGACAAAATGACGAAAGGGCTTCAGAAAAACTTTTATGAGAAGATCATCCGCTGCCGCAAAGACATGCTCCATCTCCAGTCTTTTCTGACCCAGCTTGCCGATATGGCCGATATTTTCCGCTCCAATACAAACCATCTCTTTGAGGCTGAGGAAAAGGAAGGCTTTGCGATTTTTGCACACCGTGTGGAACGGCTTGGCGGCCATGTATCGCTTCTGAGGGAATATATCCTGCAGATACGCGAGATGTACCAGTCACAGATCGATATTGCCCAGAACCGCACCATGGGCATTCTGACCGTGGTGACTACGATTTTTCTGCCATTGACGCTGCTGGTCGGATGGTATGGAATGAATTTTACCAACATGCCGGAACTGACGTGGAAATACGGTTATCCGGCTGTGGGAGTGTTAAGCATTATTATAATTATCCTGGAAATCCGGTTTTTCAGGAAGAGGAACCTGTTGTAGGAAGTATGGAACAGTTACGAACATTTAACATTAGAGAAAGTAATGGAGGTAAAGACCATTGAAACTTTTATCAGTTGCAATCCCCTGCTATAACTCGGCGGCTTACATGAGGCATTGTATCGAATCGCTTCTCCCGGGCGGTGATGAGGTGGAGATCCTCATTGTGAACGACGGTTCTACGAAAGACAACACCGGTGAGATTGCAGACGAATACGAAAAACGTTACCCGGGAATCTGCCGCGCCATCCACCAGGAGAACGGAGGCCATGGTGAGGCGGTCAATTCCGGTCTTAGGAATGCCACAGGTGTTTTTTTTAAGGTGGTGGACAGTGACGACTGGGTGAATGAGGATGCTTACCGTGAGGTACTTAAGACCCTGCGCAAGTTCTGCCATGACAATGTCACCCTGGATATGCTGATTACAAACTTTGTATATGAGAAACAGGGGGCAAAGCGGAAAAAGGTAATGAATTACAGGACCGCCATTCCAAAGGAAGAGCTGATTGACTGGAGCGGGGTTAAAATGTTCATGCTGGGGCAGTATATCCTGATGCATTCCGTTATTTACCGTACGGAAATGCTGCGGGAATGCGGCCTGGAACTTCCGAAACATACTTTTTATGTGGACAACATCTTCGTCTATCAGCCTCTTCCGTATGTAAAAACCATGTATTATCTGGATGTAAACTTTTACCGGTATTTCATCGGCCGAGAAGATCAGTCGGTGAACGAGACCGTTATGATAGGGAGGCTGGATCAGCAAATCCGCGTGACGAAGCTGATGCTTGGATATTATGATGTGATGAAGATGCCGAACCGGAAGCTGCGACGTTATATGATACGCTATCTGGAGATCATGATGACGGTGTCCTCGATTCTGGCGATCCGTTCAGAGACAGAGGAGAACCTGGCTAAGAAGAAGGAGCTTTGGCAGTATCTGAAACAGAAGAACCTGGGGCTTTATATCAGACTCCGATGGGGGTTCCTCGGACAGGGAACGAACCTGCCCGGAAAGAGCGGGCGGAAGGTTTCGATCGCCTGCTACAAAATCACGCAGAAATTCTATGGATTCAATTAGAAGAACAGGGGAAAGGAGCAGCAAAGCTTTTCCATAACGGCAAAAGGCATGCCATGGCATGCCTTTTGTCGTTTTTGTCGTATGACAATATTTCATATAACGTACTTACCGTATAAATTCGGGCCGTGTCTCTTCCTGGCTGCTTCCGGCATAGGCCAGCGGGTAAATTGCTCCGCAGAGAAGAACCGCTCCGACAACATCGATGATGGAGTGCTGTTTTAAAAAGACGGTTGCCATACAGATAGATACCATCAGGATAAAGGACATTACCCTTACCACTCTGTATTTCCTGAGGCTTTCACTCTTCATAATTGCAATATGTGTTCCGATAGAGTTGTAGACATGCACGCTGGGGAATACGTTCGTGCAGGTATCGGTCTGGTATAGCATGGCCACGATCCGGGAGCATAGATTCTTATTCGGGTCTATCACCGGCCTGAAATCCGTACCGTTCGGAAAAAGTGTACAGACCAGAAGACTGATGGTCATACCGGTAAATAAAAAGATACAGAGCCGGTAATAGTCTTCCTTATTTACGAAGAAGAAATACGCAATAGTTACTGCTACATACGCAAACCAGAGGAAATAGGGGATGACAAAATATTCATTAAACGGAATATAGTCGTCCACTACGGAATGCATAACGTGATAGTGCTTTGTTATCGTTTTCTCCAGGTAAATAAACCAGGGCAGATAGATAAATCCATATCCCAGAATCCACAGATGTCCGTACTTCTTTATAAAATTTTTCATAAGATCACCTTCCATAATAGTGGAACTGTTACTTAAAAATTAACATAATTTTAACAGATTTTTTAACTTCGACTGATTATAGCATACTCTTGAGATGACTTCAAGGGGATTTAGAAAAGGTTAATAAAATTTAAGGAAGCTATCGTATTCCTTACTTTATTCTTCCATTTTTACAATATGCAGGTAATTAGGGTTTATGATATTTATAGAATTTAAAACTGTTCAGACGGTTATGTCCCGCGAGGTGTTTTCATGCGTTTTCTACGCGAAAATCCCGAGTTACACGGCGCGAAACTGCGTTCTATGCAGTTTCTGTGCATCGCGAAGCGTATTGTTTACATCGATTGAATATCCGGATCAGATAAGATATAATAAGTTTGTGAGCGTGCCCTTCACTTTCTTTTTTATCAAAAGGGGATAATGTAGTTATGAAGTATGTCAAAATAATACGCGATTTAAGGGAAGATAATGATTTGACACAAAGTCAGGTTGCAGAATATCTGGGAACGAGCCAGACCATGTATGCAAGATATGAGAGGGAAGCATCGGAATTGCCTGTCAGACATTTATTAAAGCTGTGTGAGTTATATGGTGTAAGTGCGGATTATATTCTGGGAAGAGTGAATAAGTAAAAGAAAGAAGCGCAGGACCGGGCTTGCGCTTCTTTACAAATTCGTTTGATTGCCTGACTTAAGCGACTGAGACATTAACAGCCTGAAGTCCACGATTGCCCTGAGCAATATCGTATGTGACTTCCTGACCGTCTTCTAAAGATTTATATCCATCCATTGCCAGTCCGCTGAAGTGAACAAATATATCTTCACCGTTTTCTCCGCAGATAAAACCGAATCCTTTTTGTGAGTTAAACCATTTTACTGTACCTTTATTCATGAAAGATACCTCCTGAAATTTTATTATGCATTTTCTATAAAACTAAAAAAAGCATATATACGTAATCAACAATAAAAAAATGACTACGATAAATATGCGGAATCAAGGCTTTATTTAAAATACTTTTTTTATCATACTATTTAATTTCCAATAAGTCAAGTAAAAATTGAAATAAAAAATAATTTTGTCAATCCCACTGCAAATGCCAGCGAAGAATGACCTGAGCAACGGATTTTCCGTACTTCTAAGCAATGATTTTCAGCTCTGGCGTGTGAAACATATCGCCCCGACCCTCACCGAACGGTGCCCACGCTTCCGTCTGTACGCCAAATTTATTCTCTGGGAATGCCGCTTTTTGCATGGCATTGCCCACTTTTTCCTCGTTAAAATAGCTCGGGGCAGTGTCGATAAGCCGATAGCCGACTTTCAATGCATCACTGACACAACCTTCACATTCGTCTTTTGTAACCTGATAGACACCGTAGCCGAACTGCAGCATTTTCACATCGTTATTCAAAGTTACTTATTATATGTTCGTCTCCTCCTTATAGGGTTTTATTCAATCCTTTCTCCATTGCGGCGATCACGGCATCCAGCCCGTCACCTGGTAATTCCTGACCGTAAGCACCGATGGTGTAATCAGTTAAATTTAGGGACTCGTAGTTCTTTCCTTTAAGCAATTCTGCTGCCATTGCAGCGGTATTGCCGTTCGGGTTTGGACTGCCATTAATAAATAAATAATTCATGCTTCTTTTCTCCTATGAAATGATTTACCTGTTCTTATTTAAGATGCTCACTAAAAAAGCTGTTCAACTTTTCAAATGGAATGACCGCCAGATTATCGTAAAGATCAACATGGCAAACAGCAGAACGAATTTCAGCGGCATACTGCAAACTGTGGGGCATCCTCCGGCAGAGGAGCGGCTACACCGCCCGCAAGGGCATAACTGCCATTTTTATAATCCTGGTCATTGTTTTCTGCGTTTTCCATTCCAATCTGCCCGGCACCGACTAATACATAACCTTTTTCATAATATTTTGCCCGTCGTTGCTTGCACATAATCGGTATCACTTACTCCTTCCAGCCACTCATTAGAGGTTTCCCCGCCGGGAACTTCCACCGCCAAGTGAGAGAACCAGCTTTCGGGAGCTGCACCGTGCCAATGCTTCACACCGACAGGGATATTAACCACATCCCCGGGCAGCATCTCTATCGGCTCTTTGCCCCATTCCTGATAGTACCCCCGTCCGGCAACACAGATCAAAATCTGACCACCTCCGGTCTTTGCATGATGAATGTGCCAGTTGTTGCGGCATCCCGGCTCAAAGGTCACATTAAAAATGCCAACCTGTTCTTTGGAAACCGGTGCAAGGAAGCTCTTTCCGCTGAAATACTGAGCAAAGCCATCATTCGGATTTCCAATAGGGAATACCATGGAAGCAGCGTGTTTTGCCATTGAATCGTCAGTTTTTGTTTCTTCACACCACACTTCTTTTGCCATGCGAAAGGCTGCCCATGCTTTTGGCCAGCCTGAATAAAAGGCTGCGTGGGTGATAATTTCCACAATTTCGTCTTTTGTAATGCCGTTCTTCTTTGCACTTTCCAGATGAAAACGGAAAGCGGAATCGGTAAGTCCCTGTGCCGTCAATGCGGTCACGGTTACAAGTGAACGGTCACGCAGAGACAATTGATCCTCTCTGCTCCAAACCTCGCCAAACAGCACATCATCGTTCAGCTCAGCAAATTTGGGCGCGAATGTTCCCAACTCATTTCTTCCTGCGGTTTGTTTTACTGCCATAAAATCATTCCTCCTGTATTTCAGAATTGCCATTGCAATCTTTCTGCATATCTGCTATACTAATGATAATACCTAAACCTAACTTTAGGTCAATAGTTTTCGAGAAAATAATTGTAAATATTTTGTGAGGGATTTTATGTATACGATTGGACAGGTATCAGAAATGTTTGGACTTCCGATATCAACTTTGCGTTATTATGACAAACAGGGACTTTTTCCGGGGATGGAGAGAACTTCCGGTATCCGCAAATTCAGTGAGAAAGAGATTGAAGCACTGCGAGTGATCGAGTGCCTAAAGCAATCTGGGTTGGAAATCAAGGACATTAAACAGTTCATGGACTGGTGCGTAGAGGGTGCAGATACTTATCCACAGCGAAAAGAACTGTTTGAGAAGCAAAAGAAAACCGTAGAAGCGGAAATTGAACACATGAATAAGGTGTTGGATATGATCAAATTCAAGTGCTGGTATTATGAACAAGCCTTACAGGACGGAAACGAAGATCGGGTACACAACATGATGCCTGACAGAATGCCTGAGGATATTCAAAAGATGTACGACCACGCACACAAAAAATAAAGAAATGCTGTATATTTGCCATTTAAGACAAATATGCGGCATTATTATGATTGTTAGAATGGAATTACCGTATCTTTCGGCTATTATGAGGAAAAGTTTGATGGAAAATATGCTTGCTGAACTCAAAATCATAAAGAATGGCGAAAATAGAACAGGTGGGGTATGAGGTCGAAAAAACCTTCCTTAAATAATTATTGCTTTGACCAAAAAAATGTGTCGAAACGGGAAAAAGAACTGGAAAAAGCAGCGAACCAAAGAATGATTATTTAAAAGTGTAGTCAAATGGAATCAACCATTTTTCAACAACAAAACCCCAAAACACCTTATAAAACAAGGGCTTCAGGGCAATCAAAAAGTAGCGGAAGGGAGATTCGAACTCTCGACACTACGGGTATGAACCGTATGCTCTAGCCAACTGAGCTATTCCGCCATGTTTTGTTTTGAATGGGGCCTATAGGGCTCGAACCTATGACCCTCTGCTTGTAAGGCAGATGCTCTCCCAGCTGAGCTAAGACCCCATTGCTTGTCACTCAATCGCGACTGCTTAGATAGTATAATATTTATTGTTCCAATTGTCAATACTTTTTTGACAATATTTTATAGAAATTTTCTTCTCTTTTTGCTATGAAGTATGATATAATTAAAAACAGTGAGTAAATAAAAGGTTTTGCGGTCTACTGCCTGCCGGCGGCCGCTTTAAAAATATACAGAACAACGGAGGCTGTGATGTATTATTTTATCATAAATCCCCACTCCAGGAGTGGATATGGTTTTAAAGTCTGGAAGAGAATTGAAAAATTGCTGAAGCTGGAGTGTGTGGAATACAGGGCATTTCTGACGGAAAGGCCGGGACAGGCGGCTGAGTATGCCGACCAGCTGACAAAGGGCTGTCAGGAACCGAGAATCATTGTGGTTGTCGGCGGAGACGGCACGGTTAATGAAGTGCTGGACGGTCTTTCTTTTTGCAATACAATTACCCTGGGGTATATTCCCACCGGTTCCGGAAATGACCTTGCAAGAAGTCTCAGGCTTCCGCGTTCCCCGCGGAAATGTTTAAAAAAGGTACTTCGGCCGAAATATCATAAACTTATGGACTACGGTGTTGTCACCTATGGAGACGATGTGGTAAAGCACCGCAGATTTGCCGTAAGCGCAGGCATCGGTCTGGATGCCGCCGTCTGTCACAATCTTCTTTATTCCAGAATGAGACCACTGTTTAACCGGCTCTGCATGCAGAAGATGAATTATATTCTTGTCGGCCTGAAGCAGTATCTGAAGGTAAAACCGACAAAAGGGTATATGCTGCTCGACGGCAGCAAGAAAGTAGAATTTAATTATATTTATTTTATATCTGCGCATATCCATCCATTTGAAGGCAGCGGCTTCAGGTTTGCGCCGAAGGCAGACTGCAGCGACGGCAAGCTGGAGGTTTGTGCGGTGAGCCATGCCTCAAAACTGCAGGTTTTATTTATACTGGGCCGTTCACTGCTGAAACGCTCCCATAATAAAGGACTTCGCACTTATCAGTGCCGGGAAGTCCAGATCCATACGGACAGGCCGATGGCAGTCCATGTGGACGGGGAGAGCTGCATGTACCAGAGCGACCTGCATATACGGTGTATTGAGCGGAAAGTCAGAATCATAGTATAGGAATGTGTGACAATGTGTGGCAGGGGGCGCCGGAAATTTTGGCGGAACTGTCATAGATATTGCAGATGCAACAGATAATATAAAACACAGAAGCTGCGATAACAAAATCAGACACAATATGACAGAAAGGATACACATTATGAGAATCGGACAGGGATATGATGTCCACAGACTGACGGAAGGCCGGGATTTAATTCTCGGCGGAGTAAAGATTCCATATGATAAAGGGCTTTTAGGGCATTCGGATGCCGATGTGCTTGTGCATGCCGTGATGGACGCGCTGCTGGGGGCGGCTGCACTTGGAGATATCGGAGAACATTTTCCCGATACGGATCCTGCATACAAAGGAATTTCCAGTATTGAACTGCTCAGGCATGTGGGAAAGCTGCTGGAGGAGAATTGTTATATTATAGAGAATATTGATGCGACAATCATTGCCCAGAAGCCGAAGCTTAAGGAATACCGGACTCAGATGGTGGACAATATTGCCGGGGCATTGGGCATTGAAAAAAGCCGTGTGAATGTCAAGGCTACAACGGAAGAAGGCCTGGGCTTTACCGGAAACGGCGAAGGAATTTCATCGCAGGCAATAACCTTGTTGACGACAGTAGATAATTACTGTTATGATAGGGAAATGATGAGAGGGGCCGGCTGCGGAGGCTGTTCCGGCTGTTCGGCCAACCGGCTGACGGAGGAATAAGACAAACCCGCAAAAGACAGATTTTAACCGGAACCTATTAATATAAGGAATAACAGGAGAAACATAATATGAAAATTTTTAACACTCTGTCCAGAACAAAGGAAGAATTTATCCCATTGGAGGAAGGCAAGGTTAAGATGTATGTATGCGGCCCTACCGTATACAACTTTATTCATATCGGAAATGCAAGGCCGATGATTGTATTTGACACGGTGAGACGTTATTTTGAGTATAAGGGATATGATGTAAATTATGTATCCAACTTTACCGATGTCGATGATAAGATTATTAAGAAGGCGATTGAAGAGGGCGTTGATGCCGATACTATTTCCAAGCGGTATATTGAAGAGTGTAAGAAAGATATGGCAATGATGAATGTGAAGCCGGCCACCACTCATCCGCTTGCAACGGAAGAAATATGCGGCATGCTTGACATGATTCAGGATTTGATTGATAAGGGCCATGCTTATACAGGCAAAGACGGCACCGTATATTTCCGCACCAAATCATTTAAGGAATACGGGAAGCTGTCCCATAAGAACCTGGAAGATTTACAGTCAGGCTTCCGTGAAATTAAAGTGACGGGTGAGGAAGACAAGGAGGATCCGACCGACTTTGTCCTCTGGAAACCGAAAAAAGACGGAGAACCTTACTGGGAGTCACCATGGTGCAACGGCCGTCCCGGCTGGCATATTGAATGCTCCGTTATGTCGAAGAAATATCTTGGGGATTCCATTGATATCCACGCCGGCGGAGAAGATCTCGTATTTCCTCACCATGAGAACGAGATTGCGCAGAGTGAGGCATCCAATGGAAAAACCTTTGCAAAATACTGGATGCACAATGCATTCCTGAATATTGACAACAGAAAGATGTCCAAATCCCTCGGCAACTTCTTTACCGTAAGGGAGATTAGTGAAAAATATGACCTTCAGGTACTTCGTTTCTTTATGCTCAGCGCACATTACAGAAGTCCGCTCAATTTCAGCGCGGAGCTGATGGAGGCATCCAAGAACGGCCTGGAGAGAATCCTCACGGCGGTTGAGAAGTTAAATGACGCGTTAAAGGCGGCAGAAGGAGAGCTTACAGAGAGCGAGAAAGAGAATATTACTTCCGCTAAGGAATTTGTTCAGAAATTTGAAGCTTCCATGGACGACGATTTCAACACGGCAGATGCTATATCCGCTGTGTTTGAGCTGGTGAAATTCAGCAATACGACAGCATCGGAAAACTCGTCAAAGGCTTATCTGTCATGGCTGAAAGAGACCATCGAAAAGTTCTGCGATGTACTCGGAATTATCACGGAGAAGAAAGAAGAGATTCTGGACAGTGAAATTGAGGATATGATAGCCCAGAGACAGCAGGCCAGAAAAGACAAGAATTTTGCGCTTGCAGACGAAATCCGCGGAAAGCTTCTGGAGATGGGAATTGTCCTGGAGGATACAAGAGAGGGCGTCAAATGGAAACGTGCCTGAATTGTTTTAAAGAAGCAATGAAACTGAAAGAAGTAGAGGCCAGGGAATATTCTCCCCTGGCCTTGGCATATCTGGGGGATGCCGTTTATGAGCTGGCAATCCGGACCTTTGTCATGAATCACGGCAATACCCAGGTCAATAAGATGCATAAAAAGACAGCAGGACTTGTGAAAGCGGAAGCCCAGGCCAATTTCTATAAGGTTCTGGAGGAAGAGCTGACCGAAGAGGAGAAGGCTGTTTACAGGAGAGGCCGCAATGCCAAATCGGTGACGATGGCAAAGCATGCGACGATGAAAGATTACAGGATGGCCACCGGGCTTGAGGCTCTGATGGGGTATTTGTACCTGACGGAGCAGATGGAGCGGATGGCGGAGCTTTTGGGACACGGGCTTAAGAAGCTGGGAGAATTGGAAGAAGATGCACAGGAGTGCATCGGAGCAGGAGAAAACACGTGAGATTTGAAGAATTGACAATAGAAGGCCGCAATGCGGTACTTGAGGCATTCCGTTCCGGTAAAACGATAGACAAGCTGTTTGTACTGGATGGCTGCCAGGACGGCCCGGTGAAAACAATCACAAGAGAGGCCAGAAAACAGGACACGATCATTAATTATGTGGCCAAAGAGAGACTGGATCAGTTGTCTGAGACAGGCAAGCACCAGGGAGTCATTGCATTTGCCGCCGCATACAAGTATGCGGAAGTGGAAGATATATTAGAACTGGCCAGAGAAAAGGGGGAGCCGCCGTTTCTTTTTATATTGGACGGTATCGAAGATCCCCACAATCTGGGGGCAATCATCCGGACCGCGAATCAGGCGGGAGCACACGGCGTTATTATCCCGAAGAGACGGGCTGTGGGACTTACGTCTACAGTGGCTAAGACATCGGCTGGGGCCATCAATTATACACCGGTCGCAAAGGTGACTAATATTTCAGCCACTATCGAGGAGTTAAAAGAAAAGGGCTTGTGGTTTGTCTGCGCAGATATGGGCGGTGAGCTGATGTACCGTATGAATCTGAAAGGGCCGATTGGTCTTGTAATAGGCAGTGAGGGTGATGGAGTCAGCCGCCTTGTGAAGGAGAAATGCGATTATATTGCCTCTATTCCGATGAAAGGGGATATTGATTCCCTGAATGCATCGGTGGCAGCCGGAGTCCTGGCATATGAGATTGTAAGGCAGAGAATGGAATAAATCGGACGAAAAATAATATGTGCAGCAGGTATTTTACAGAAGATAAGAGATCCGGTATGCGGACAGAGATACATCCCTGCGATGAAGCAGCGGTTTTCGCATCCGGAAGTGATGGAAGAACAGAAGCAAGAATGATGTATTGGGGTTTTCGCGCCCTGAAAGGGAATGCGGATAGTCTTGTTTTTAATGCGCGTTCAGAGACGGTGTCAGACAAAGTGATGTTCCGGGAAAGTTTTTTACACCGCCGCTGTGTTGTCCCTGCCGCCGGATTCTATGAATGGAACAGGGCGGGAGAAAAAGCCGTTTTTGAGCCGGAGAACAAAGAAACACTGTATTTTGCCGGTGTTTACCGGATGGAGAAGGGAGTGCCACGGTTTGTGATCCTGACAACTCAGGCAAATGAATCGATGGTAAAAATCCATGACAGGATGCCGCTTATTATTAAAGAGGAACAGATAGAAGAATGGCTGGGCGGAATGGAAAGATGCAAAGCACTGTTGGGACAGGTGCCGGAGAAACTGAAAAAATCCATGGAGTATGAGCAGCAGGCATTTAATTTAACTGAAGTGGATGATGAGTATATTTCGCGCTAGGAAGTCCAGACAGTTGGGATTATTATTTTCAGTAATGCTGGATACCTGCCGTGATTTAGAAGAATTGAACCGTCACATATCTGGAAAAATAGAGTTTGTTAAAGAATTTGGCTGTGGACACATGAAATTGGAAAAAGAGAGTAAAAAGAAATAGAAGAGCTTGAAATCTTTCCCGTCTGTGGTATAATGATTCACATGGGGACATAGCTCAGCTGGGAGAGCGCTGCGTTCGCAACGCAGAGACCGCGGGTTCGAATCCCGTTGTCTCCAGGCATCATTATTTGCGGCAAGTTATTTTGCCGCTTTTTTGATCTCTGAGAGATACCTCCCATGAATGTGAAAGACTGTCTGGGAAGGATGACACTGCATTTCATCTGTGAAAAAATAAAAATAAATAGTAAAAAACTGTCACATATTTGATTTTAGATCGTTTATTAAGTGTAGACTTTTCCAGGTCTAAACTTTAGTTTCTTTCAATGGGGCCAGGCGCAATGCCTGGCTCCGACCCTTTCAGAGGGAGTCTCTAAAATCTGAGCAGGAGTTCTTCCCTGTCATTCATTATATGGAATAAAGAGTAAGAAATAGGGTGTAAGAAAAGAGTAAGAAATATTGAATTGGCGGCAGGCATAGGATGATGTACAATATAATTAGTTTCAGCCCTGAGTCAAAAAGTTGTTAAACGAAAAACCCCTTGAATTTTCAAGGGGTTTTCATCGAGCTGCTGACGGGAATCGGACCCGTGACCTCCGCACTACCAATGCGACGCTCTACCGACTGAGCCACAGCAGCATCTGGTTATTTGAACCTTGAATAGTTTATCACGGTAACAGGTTTTTGTCAACTATCTTGTAGCAAAATTCTGCAAGCAGGAGCAGGTTATGTATTCTGGGATATCCGGGAAATTCTGGAGCATGTGGAAAAATAAGAGAAAAAGAGACAACGAAGAATTTAAAATCAACCCTGCTGTCTGCCGGTAAGTCACAGTCCAATAAAACCTGGGCAGGCAGCAGGAGATGATTCCAAAGAATGCTTTAATTTCCTCCTGGTCCGTCTTTTCTTGGACGTTCGGATTCCGGAAGCGGTTCTGTGCTGACCGGAAATTCATCCGGTACGTCGTATGTCGCATTGGAGGTTTTCGGCAAATCTATTTCGGGAATATTGCCGTCATCATATACATTTTTCATCAGGTTCACCATCCTTTCCTATAGCTTTATTAGTATCTGCTGATACGGAAAAACTATACAGATTTCAGTTGGAGTTAAGTTCTTGCTTTTTCACTAAAAACATAAATTGTAGAAATAATAAAAACATTATAAAATATAAAAACACTCTTCCCTTTTTTATTATTTTATGATACAATATCAACATCTGAGAAAGTGATTAACATAAAGGGGGCATTAGCGCAGCTGGGAGCGCGTTTGAATGGCATTCAAAAGGTCACGGGTTCGAATCCCGTATGCTCCACTATAGAGTTGGATATGTTCAATAAAAAACATTATTTCGAGAGACTGTGTTAACAGTGTTTGGAAATAATGTTTTTATTATTTCATAGGAAAGTATGTCTTATGATTTGTACGGAGGATCTTCCCGGCCTGGGACAGTCCGGTGCCTGACTGCGTATGATAAATAAAAAGGATTTATTTGCTATGAAAGATATCATGTTATGCCATCCACGTTTGCAGATCAAGGCGGCCCAGCTTATAGAAGCCTGCAAAAAACAGGGACTGAAGGTTAAAATTGGAGAAACATACAGAACAAGGGAAGAACAGGACGCTTTATATTCCCAGGGCCGGACAAAGCCGGGAAATATCGTGACCAATGCGCAGGGAAGCAGCTACAGCTCTTATCACCAGTGGGGAACCGCTTTTGATATTTACAGGGACGACGGGCAGGGGGCGTACAATGATACAGGGGACTTTTTTTCCAGGATCGGGCAGATAGGAAAATCAATCGGTCTGGAATGGGGAGGAGACTGGAAAAGCATCACAGACAAGCCTCATTTTCAGCTTCCGGACTGGGGCAGCAGTACTGCCGGAATTAAGAAGCTGTATCAAACGCCGGAAGCATTTATGAAAACATGGCCGGTAAGACAGCCGGCTGCAGCCGCATCTGGTTGGGAGCGCAGCGAAATTGGAATATACAAATACCGCAAAGCAGATGGAAAATATGCGGCCGGTGAATGGCTGCTCATTAACTGTCACTGGTATCTGTTCGGGCCTGATTTCAGTATGCTGACGGGTTGGCAGAAATGGAATGGGAAAGTTGTGGGATACGATGAACCGGGGGACTGGTACTTTTTTGATAATACATCCGGAGGGCCGCTTGAAGGAGCATGCTGGCATGAACGAAGCGGAAGCAAAGGGGCTTTGGAAATTTGGGAAATGAACTGATTTAGACAGAGGAATCCGGCAGGAATCAATCCTGCCGGAGGAGTATGAAAAAGTATTACTGCAGGTCCTGCCTGCTGATTATTATATTACAGAATAAATGTGTCGAAAGTTTGGAATCTTTGTGAAAAAAATGTGAATACCTATTATAAAAAACGTATGAAATCTAATTGACAAAACCTGCCGGTCTCTTATATAATAATATTGCTGTTTTTCGGTGATAGTATCTGTGTGGGAGTTCACCGGAAAACCATAAGAGCGGGTGTGGCGGAATGGCAGACGCGCTAGACTTAGGATCTAGTGTCCACGACGTGCAGGTTCAAGTCCTGTCACCCGCATCAGATAATGATAATCCGAATCCGGTCCCGATTAGGGACGGCTTTGGATTTTTAGTATATTTTGAGTGCTAAAGCAAAAGCGGCGGTATCGTGAGTGATATCGCCGCTTTTGTCATACTACTGTAGAGAACTGTCACACCGTAAAACGGTATGGTTAAAATTTCTGGAAATCTTCAACATTCATAACAAAGATTGTGGAACCGCCCACCTTCATATTCATCGGAACCGTCATATTGACAGTTGGGCAGCAGTTCCCGGCCATGGTTGGTGGTGTGTAAACCAGTTGTTCTCTTGTTCCTGACATCTTTTTGATAATGGTAATCGCTTCCTCAACACGGCTGTCGTCAACGCCCAGCATCAGAGTCGTACTTTTCTTCTTTAAAAAACCGCCCATGGTGGAAAGTTTAGTAACAAAGAAAGAATTTTGGTTTAATTCGTAAACTAAATCATCCGCATCCTCGCTTCCGATAATTGCCATAATCATCTTCATATTCAGCACCTCCTAACTCACTATTGTAACTATTTTACCATTAAATCGAGAAAATGGGAATAAAAAGTTCATTAAAATTTATTTTTCTAAAATAATTTTGCTATTTCACTGAATATACGGCCGGGAAAATACCGGAAAAGTGCCGGAAAATAAGCCTTTGCTGCTGGTCTTCAGGTGGACTGTGGAAAAGAAGTCCCGGGCAAGGAAATGGCCATGTCCGTATAAAAATTACAATAGTCCGCCATATAAAAACATGAAATAGCCGCAGGTTATAGCTGGAATAACTATTTCGTATATCTGGGTGACCTCCGGAAAATGGACATTTCTGTATAAATCTGCTATTATAGCAGACGTGCGTCTGCGTTTCGGGTGTTTGTCCCAGAAATACAAACACTTGGGAACAACCGCATTTACAGATGCTTAACAAATTATATTCAGGGGGAATTATCATGAATCAGAGAAGAGGCCAGTGGGCCAGCAATATGGGATTCATTCTGGCGGCGGCAGGATCTGCCGTTGGTCTGGGCAATATCTGGAAATTTCCGGGAAAGACCGGAGCGTATGGCGGCGGGGCATTTTTGCTGTCTTATATTGTGATTGTAGCCTTGGTAGGATTTCCGGTTATGCTGGCTGAACTTTCCATCGGAAGGGCTACACAAAAAAACGTTGTAGGGGCGTTTCACCAGCTCAATAAAAAATGGACGTTTGCAGGCGGTATCGGCGTATTGACACTCTTTGTCATTATGTCCTATTATAGTGTGGTAGGAGGTTGGGTCCTTAAATATATTTTTGCCTACCTGGCCGAGCCGGGGTTTGGCAACGGAGCCGTGTCTTACCAGGAATATTTTGTAAACTTTATCTCGGAACCGGTACAGCCGCTTGCATGGGGCTTCGTATTTCTGGTTCTTTGTATCTATGTTGTAGTGAAGGGCGTTTCTGAGGGTATCGAGAGGGTCAGCAAGATTCTGATGCCGGCTTTGTTCATCCTGTTAGTTGCCTGCGCGGTACGGGCGGTGACGCTTCCGGGTGCAGGAGAGGGGCTTTCCTACATGCTCACAATTAAACCGGGAAGCTTTAACCGGGATACGTTAGTAGGAGCGCTTGGACAGGCATTTTTCTCCCTCTCCGTCGGAATGGGAATCATGGTGACTTATGGCTCCTATGTACCGAAGAAAGACAACCTTGTAAAGAGCGCGGCCTGTATCTGCGTTCTGGATACGCTGGTGGCATTTCTGGCGGCTTTTGCAATTATTCCGGTTGTGTTTGTTACCCTGGGAGCCGAAGGCCTTGGTATGGGCGGAGGATTTGCTTTTATGGCCCTGCCTGAGGTATTTGACGGGCTTCCGGGAGGAAGGATCTTCGGACTCTTCTTTTTCGTGCTTCTGTTTTTGGCGGCGCTCACCAGCGCAATCAGTATTCTGGAAAGCTGTGTTGCCTTCATTACGGAGGAATGGAAGGTTTCCAGACTGAAGGCGACTGTGATTCTGTCGGTTCCGATGGCGTTTCTCAGCGCGGGATATTCCCTTTCCCAGTTGGAGTCGAGGAATATCAACCTGCCCTGGTTCGACTTTTCGAAAGGAATCCAGATGCTGCCGATGAATGCGGTGATGGAGAAGTTCACTGATAATCTGATGATTCCCTTGGGTTCACTCTGTTTCTGTATTTTTGCAGGCTGGATTTGGGGAAAAGGGAAGGCGTCGGAGGAAATCAGTTCCGGGGGCAGGTACCCGTTCCGTCTCAGAAGGGCCTGGGAGTTTATCGTGCGTTTTGTCGCGCCTGCCGTTATCGTGCTGATTTTGTATTTTACAGTTGGAAAGGGCCAGGGCCTTTCATAATTCAAATATTGCTACGACAGCGCCTGCTGCCGGTCTTTAGGAGGAAAGAATGATTAAAAACATTGTATTTGATATGGGACGCGTCCTGCTGGACTATGATGCGGTCAGGGTCTGCTGGCAGTATACGGATAGCAGCGAGGATGTGGAGCTGATGAGCAGGGAACTGTTTTTTGCCGAAGAATGGGTGCTTCTGGATCGGGGAACCATCACGGAGGAAGAGGCATTAAGGCGCGTGCAGAAGAGACTGCCGGACGAGAGAACCAGGGAGATGGCCCGATTATGCCTGGCCCACTGGCATGAGTTTAATATAGAACCGAAGCCGGGAATGAGGGAGCTTGTAATGCAGATAAAAGAAGCCGGATGTGCCGTCTATCTCTGTTCCAATGCGTCCCACAGACTGCGTGTGTTTGAAAAGGAAATACCCGGCATTGAATATTTTGACGGAGTTCTTGTCTCGGCGGAAGAAAAGATGCTGAAACCGGAGCCGGAGATATTCCGGCGTTTGTTTGAGAAATTCTCGATACTTCCGGAGGAATCATTTTTTATCGACGATATACAGGCTAATATTGACGGGGCAGCGGCCTGCGGCATGAAAGGGTACTGCTTTGCGGACGGAGATGTGGAAAAACTCAGGGAATACCTGTTTTCACAGGTGATAAATAAGCAGGTAAGGACGTGTCCTCCTCCCGTCAATTAAATTCCAATATCTTAGCCCCCAGAGCCTTGGCATCGTTTCGGTCATGGGTGGACATCAGGACAGGACGTCCGTCTGTTTTCTCAAGAAGATAGCGGATGACCCTGTCCTTTGTCTTTACATCCAGGCCGGTAAACGGCTCGTCGAAAATGAACATATCACAGGGAGCCAGCAGGGCGCGCAGCAGGGCGCAGCGCCGCTTCATCCCTCCGCTTAAAGTAGAGACCGGGCGGATGAGCGCTTCCTCGGGGAGAAGTTTTGCGAGCTCCCTGAAAAGCGACGGCCTGTCGGGACGGCCCGGCAGGGCCAGGGCCACATTCTCCAGCGGGGAAAGCTCCGGGATCAGCCTGTCTTCCTGAAATACGGCGGAAAACCGGATTTGTTCCGGCGCAGGGCAGATTGTGCCGGAATCCGGTTTCTCCAGGCCCATAATCAGACGGAACAAGGTGGTTTTTCCGGTTCCGGACGGGGCCATCAGGCAGCAGATATCCGGGGATGCAATTTTCATGCTGACACCTGAGAAGACCGGCAGAGAGCTATATGATTTAGAAATATTGTCGAGTATCAGTTCCATGATAACCTCCGTATCAATTCTGCATATTTTCCTTTTTTGTCCGCTTGCATCCTGTCCCGGCATGATTCTTTTTAGCGAGGGAGCCCAGGAAAAACAGAAAAAGATTTTCAATTAAAAATGTGACTGCGATGATTACCAGAGTCCAAGAAAAAAGGCCGGCCGTGTCGAGATAAATCTTAGCCATATAAAGCTGCTCCCCGATGGAGTGGCTGGGAACTCCGATTACCTCTGCGGCTACTCCGGATTTAAAGCTCATCCCGAGAGCCGTCCTGACGCTGGTCATCAGGTAGGGCAGCAATGCAGGAAAATAGACCGCTTTCACTTTCCGCGGGAAGGAGAAGCGGAAGACGAATGCCATCTCCAGCAGTTTTTCATCAGTGCTTTTGAGGCCTGACAAAGTTGCGGTATAGCTCATCGGGAGTACAATTGTAAACGCGATAAATACCGACAGGTTCTCCGAGCCGGTCCAGATTAAAGCCAGGATAACAAAGGAGGCTACGGGGATGGATTTGGCAAGCAGCATTACCGGGGCCAGAAGCTCATCCAGGAAGGAAAAACGGAAAGCCAGGCAGCCGGTCATGATTCCGCAGAAAAAAGCGCTCAGAAAGCCAATGAAGATGCGGAATGAAGACAGGCCGATGGTTTTCCAGAATTCAGGCGTGGTAATTTGTGCCGCCAGTGAAGCCAGAACATCGGCCGGCCCCACAAATATAATTGAGTTATTGATGGAGGAAGACAGAATCTGCCACAAAATCAGCCAGAACAGAAAAATCCCGGTCTTTTTTAATAGATTTCCGTTATTATGTTTTTCAGCCGTATTTAAATGCTTCAGATTATTCATATTCCTGTCTCCGGATCGAGGTCATATGCCCCGTAGTTGTTATTTGTAAGGGTTCATTTGTTTAAACGGTTACCGTTATGTTACTTTTCACACCTTTGCCAAAAAGCGGCAATGCTGTGAAAAATAACACGCTTCGCGATGCACAGAAACGGAAAAACGTCGTTTCGCGCCGTGAAACTCGGGATTTTCGTGCAAAATACTGCTATTTCTCGATATAATAAAAATTGTCGGCCGGCAGTTTTCCGCCGACGGATTTCGGATCCTGTTCAAATAAGACATTCAGGTAACCGGACAGAGCCGCTTTCATTTCCTCACCTTCGATAAAAGTAATGTTACAGTAGGGGAGTGCTTTCTGGGCAATCGGGGCCTTCTCGATAATCCCTGCCTGTACAATCTGTTCGGCGGCCGTCTTGGGATCGGAGACAGCAGCTTTTGCGGAAACTTTGTGGTCTGAGAGGAAGACTTTCACGGCTTCTTCATTATTTTTCAGGAATTCATTAGTGACGATGGTAACACCGGTTACAAGGCGGCTGCCTTCTGCTCCCTGTACCATATCCCACTCAGCAGTCAGATCCAGTACGATTTTCAGCGTCTCGTTCTGGGCGCAGGCCACAGTCACAAAGGGCTGCGGAAGAAGTCCGATGGAATCTGTCTTCTCCTTAAGGATTGCAGCCACCTCGGCCGCTTCGGACTTATATTCCAGTTTTACGTCCTGTTCCGATAAGCCATTTGCTTTTAACAGGTATTGAATCACATAATCGGGGGTTGTACCCTTGCCGGTCAGATAGACTGTCCTGCCTTTTAAATCAGCGACTGATTTGATGGAATCATCGGCAGAAACAATGTAGAGTACCCCCAGGGTGTTAATGTCAATGACGGAGATTCCTCCTTCCGTCTTGTTATACAGCACGCTTGCCACGTTCGCAGGAACCAGGGCGATATCCAGTTTGCCGGAGGCAATGGAAGCGACCAGCTCGTCGGCGGCAGTCACCATCTGGAAGTCATACTGGTTGGCGGAAGTATCGGAGTTCATCAGGGAAACAAGGCCCATGGATGTCGGCCCTTTCAGGGAACCTACACGGACAACGCCTTCGGAGTTATTCTCAGCGCCGTCTGAAGCGTTTTCGGAAGAAACGTCTTCGAAAGCTGTTTCCTCAGCAGACGCTGAAACGTCAGCGCTTTCCGATGATTCGGCCTGTACAGACGGTGCGCTGCCGGCAGCCGCAGTCTCTGCGGTCTTGCTGCCGGATGCACAGCCAGTAAGGGATACGGCGGTCATAGCGAATGCCATGAGAATGGGTAATAATTTTTTCATAATTGTCTCAATCCTCTCTTTTTGTGGTATTGAAAAGCAGTGATATCGCAGCCCACACCGAGGAATCGGATGAGAAACAGCCGGTAATGAGTACCGGAAATTACAGCACTCTGAAATAGGGTGCCATAAACTCATGCTTCCTCCTCAGCATAGGAAGCCAATCCCTTGACAGACGGCCGGATGCTTCAGAGTGAGCGCGAACTAACCTTACTATACAGGATCGGCCGGAAAAAAACAAGAGGCGTCCGGTGCAAATAAAAAGTTAAAAAGTCCTGGATCTTGACAGTGTAAAGCAGCTTTATCAGGATATCGATCAGTCGGTGGACGGACTCGGAACCATTCTGCAGGAAAGCCTGGAAACGGCGGCAAGATCATGGCAATACCCCTTTTTTGTCTCGTATGAAAATATTCCAATTAGATCAAAGCCCTCCTGGCCGGATTGTAAAGAAAATGTTACATGTATTGGAAATCTGTATAAAATCGTGGAAAACCCAGGGAATGCCTTAAAAAAAATACAAGAAAACATAACGCAAAGGATTGATAATAATATCACAATATGAGATAATAAGTACAGCCGGAAGGCGGCAGAAAACGACTTTGTTCTCACTGCTGGGGAAGGGGTCACGCGCAGCCGACGGAAGAGAATCAAAAAGGGTGAAAGCCCTGGTAATAAATAGTTGCTGAACACAAAACTGCGCTTTATGCAGGGCTGTGAACCGTAACAGTAAATAGAATGGATGAGAAGAATTCAGGGAGGTTTAAGTAATGAGAGTATCGATCTGTATTGGCAGTGCCTGTCATCTGAAAGGCTCCAGAGAAGTGATTAAGAAGCTTCAGCAGCTTGTCACAGACAACAAGCTGGACGGCAAAGTGGATTTAAACGGAGATTTCTGTTCCGGCAATTGCCTGAAGGGAGTCTGCGTAACGGTGGACGGGGAACTGTATTCCGTTAAGCCGGAAACGACGGAAGAATTCTTTGAAAAAGAGATTTTAAGACGGCTTAAACAATAAGTTACTGTCCACACCATGCCAAAAAGCGGCATGCTGTAAACAATAACACGCTTCGCGATGCACAGAAACTGCAAAAAACGCAGTTTCGCGCCGTGAAACTCGGGATTTTCGTGCAAAATGCGCACGAAAACACCTGGCGGAATACAACCTGTGAACAGTAACGACAATAACCTGCATGCCCCGCGCACAGGTCACCGCCATCAATAAGAGGGAGAATGCGATGCCGATAATAGATTTCAAAGCCGCGATGTGCAAGCATTGTTATAAGTGCGTCCGCGGCTGTGAAGTAAAATCGATCATGATTCGTGACGGCCACGCTTATATTATGCCGAACCGCTGCATTCTGTGCGGCCAGTGCCTGATCAGCTGCCCGCAATCTGCAAAAAAGATGTCCAGCGAGCTGGAAAAAGTAAAATCATTTATAAAAGAGGGCAGGCCGGTTATTCTGTCGCTTTCCTCGGCTTATATCGGGCTGTTTCAATATAAAACGAGGGGGCAGGTGAAAGATGCCCTTTTGAAGCTGGGCTTCACGGATGTACGTGATACGGCGGAAGCGGCTGCGATGGCGACCGGCGAGTATGTGAAGCTATTGGAAAAGGGCGAGATGAAGAATATCATCACCACGGCCTGTCCGAGCATCGTGAGTCTGATAGAGATTCATTATCCGGAACTCATTGACTATCTGGCTCCGGTGCTAATCCCTTCCGGAATCCATGCCAGGATGCTGGGGGAGGAGTACGGGGAGGAGGCGAGAATTGTCTTCGCCGGGCCCTGTATCGCCGAGAAAGAGAAAATGAGGGCGGTCAGCCCCGACGCGGTCCTGACGTTTGAAGAGCTGAAAGGATGGCTTGAGGAAGAAGAAATTAAAATAGTCGAATGCGAAGACGTGGATTTTGACGAGCGCCATCTCGGCGCGAACCTGCGGTATCCGGTCAGCGGAGGGCTGCTGACTTCGGTGGAGACAACAAAGACAAAGCCGGACAGGTACCGTAAATTTTATGTCAGCGGCGTCAAGGACTGCCTGGACGTCTGTGAGGCTATGATGACCGGCGAAGTGAAGGGCTGTTTTATTGAGATGAACGCCTGCCACGGAGGCTGCATCAACGGCCCTGCTGCCGCGGCTACGGTATCCAGTTTTAAGGTTAAGCTGGATTTGGAGGCGACGCTTCCCAAAGAACCTGCGGAACTGTCGGCTCTGAGTGAGAAGGCCAGGGCTGTTTCCATCGGCCGTACCTTTAAAAACCGTGCCCAGAAAGAGATTATGCCTACGGAGGAAGAGATCCGTGAGATTTTAATTAAAACGGGCAAAACCAGGCCGGAACAGGAATTAAACTGCGGAGCCTGCGGATATCCGACCTGCCGCGAAAAAGCGATTGCCGTCTGCCAGAAGAAGGCGGAACTTAATATGTGCATCCCCTACCTTTTTGACAGGGCAAGATCGATGTCCCATCTGGTTATGGAGACCTCGCCGAATATCATTATGGTGATTGACGAAGATTTGAAGATCCTGGAATGCTCCGCGGCTACGGAAAAATATTTTGGTATAAAACGCAAGGAGATGAAGGGACGCCTGCTGGGAGAATTCATCGATACGGAAGATGTAAAAGAGGTATTCAGGACGCATACCAATATCCACAGCAGAAAAGTGCTTTATCCGGACCTGAAGCTTGCCACCCTGCAGAATATTGCCTATATTGCCAAAGGAAATCTGGTAATCGCCACGCTTATCGATGTGACGCGGGAGGAGAAGCTGGAACAGCAGGAGTATGAAAAGAGAAAAGCCACAATTGAACTTGCCCAGAAAGTAATTTTTAAGCAGATGATGGTGGCCCAGGAAATAGCGGGGCTTCTGGGAGAGACAACGGCGGAAACAAAAACGACACTTACAAAACTTTGTTCTTTGATTGATGACGGGAACGAAAGTGAGGTCCGATAATGGGAATTACCGTAGATGTCACTTATAAGAGTCTGAATAAATATTCTGAAATCCTCTGCGGAGATACGGTGGAGCTTTTAAAAACGGAGGATTCCGATGTAATGATCCTGGCGGACGGAATGGGGAGCGGGGTAAAAGCCAACATCCTCTCCACCCTGACTGCCAAAATTCTCGGTACGATGTTTTTAAACGGCGCCACTTTGGAAGAGTGCGTCGAAACCATCATGCAGACGCTGCCCATCTGTCAGATCCGGCAGGTGGCCTACGCCACATTTTCCATCCTCCAGGTATTTAATAACGGAGAGGCTTACCTTGTGGAATATGATAATCCCCGCTGTATTTTTATCCGGGACGGGGAGGTAATAAAGATCCCCAGGAACACAAGGGTAGTTCAGGATAAAGAGATTAATGAGTTCCGTTTTACCGTAAAAAAGGGAGATGCGCTGATTCTTCTTAGCGACGGCACGATCCACGCCGGCGTGGGCAAATCCATGACCTTTGGATGGCCCTGGAAGGATATTGCGGAATTTGTGGTCAGACAGAGGGAGCATGCAATCTCTTCGATTCGTCTCGCGGCGGCTGTCTGCGAAGAATGTGATAAGCTCTATGAGGGAAAACCGGGAGATGACACGACGGTAGCCGTGATGCAGATTATTGACAGAAGACCGGTGCATCTGATGACGGGGCCGCCCGTGGACCGGGAAGACGATGAGAGGATTATCTCGGAGTTTATGAAGGATGAGACGGCTTCCCGCATTGTCTCCGGAGGAACCAGTGCAACGATTCTTTCTAGAGAGCTGGGAAGGCCGCTGAAGGTTTCAATGGATTATACGGACCCGGAGATCCCGCCCATCGCTTATATGGATGGAATTGAGCTGGTAACGGAGGGGGTCCTGACTCTCAGCCGTGTTGTTGACATACTGAACCGGTTTGTAGAAAAAAAAGATTTGAGCTATGACTTTTTCAAAGAGCTGGACAAAAATAACGGAGCGTCCATGCTTGCGAAAATTCTGATAGAGGACTGTACGGAGCTTAACCTGTATGTGGGGAAAGCCATTAACAGCGCTTACCAGAATCCGGGACTCCCCTTTGATCTGGGAATCCGGCAGAATCTGGTGAGGCAGCTTAAGACGGCAGTCGAAAAAATGGGAAAACGAGTTACGGTTACGTACTATTAAGGCGGGATACTACCTGTGAACAGTAACAGGAACGGTAACATCCCCCGGAATAAACCTACTTAACAGTTACAAGGAGGATATATATAATGGTAACAAATGACGCAACAATACTGAAGTTAAAGCATGATGTACTTTACGAGGTAGCGAAGCTGGCATGGGAAGATCAGCTGGTGGATGATAAAAGGGACGAACTTCCGGGCAAAATGATTCCCGGACCGCAGGCCCATTACCGCTGCTGCATTTATAAAGAGAGAGAAGTAATCAGACAAAGGGTCCGTCTTGCGGAAGGCAAGTGCCCAACGGGAAGAAACACGAATAATGTGGTCCAGGTCATCAATGCGGCCTGTGAGGAGTGCCCGATTGCCTCCTATACGGTTACGGACAACTGCCGTAAATGTATGGGCAAGGCGTGCCAGAGCTCCTGTCCCTTCGGAGCCATTACGATGGGCAATAATAAGGCGTTTATCGACCCGGACAAATGCCGTGAGTGTGGTAAATGTGCGACAGCCTGCCCGTACAATGCCATCGCTCATCTGGAACGACCTTGTAAAAAGGTGTGTCCGGTGGACGCCATCACTTACGACGAGTACGGTATCTGTGTGATAGACGAGAAGAAATGCATCCAGTGCGGCGCGTGTATCCACAGCTGTCCGTTTGGAGCAATCGGTTCCAAGACCTTCATGGTAGATGTAATCCGCCTGATTAATGCGGGAAAGAAAGTAGTAGCCATGCTGGCCCCTGCCACAGAAGGCCAGTTCGGTCCGGATATTACCTTTGACAGCTGGAGAACCGCCCTCAAGAAGGTTGGGTTTGCCGATATGGTGGAGGTTGGCCTGGGCGGCGACATGACGGCGGCCGCGGAGGCTGAGGAGTGGGCGGAGGCCTATAAAGAGGGTAAGAAGATGACCACTTCCTGCTGTCCGGCATTCGTCAATATGATTAAACAGCATTATCCGGAGCTGATCGACAATATGTCCACCACCGTATCACCGATGTGCGGTGTCTCAAGGATGCTGAAAGCGGAGGATCCGGAGATTGTCACCGTATTCATCGGCCCGTGTATCGCCAAGAAGAGTGAGACTCTGGATCTGAATATCCAGGGTAATGCCGACTATGCGATGACCTACGGTGAAATACGCGCTATGCTCCGCGCCAAAGGCGTAGTTCTGGAGCCGGAGGAGAATAAAAACCAGCAGGCCAGCGTATTTGGAAAGCGCTTTGCCAACGGCGGAGGCGTAACGGCCGCTGTTCTGGAATGCCTGAAAGAGACGAATGAAAATGCCGATATCAAGGTGGTGAAATGTAATGGAGCCGCAGAGTGCAAGAAAGCGCTGCTGCTTCTGAAGATGGGCAGACTTCCGGAGGACTTCGTGGAGGGAATGGCCTGCGTCGGCGGTTGTGTCGGCGGCCCGAGCAGCCATAAGAGTGAGATGGAAGCGAAGAAATCTAGGGATAAGCTGATTGCCGAGGCCGATGCCAGACAGGTGCATGAAAATCTGAAACAGTATAAGATGGATTCCTTCTCAATGCACAGACACTAATTGCATCCGGTTTTGGATATGGAACACGGCGCCTGCGGTACCTGGCACGGAAGGCTGATAAAGAGAAGAACAGATAAGGAAAGAAAAATAAGGAGCGCCTGTCGTGGTTTAGCCAGTCACGACAGGCGCTTTTTGCGTCGGATAAAGCATGGAAAACAAAGGGGACAGAAGGGGAGGCCGGTGAAAACGGCGCCGGTAACAGTATAACTATCAATGCTGTGCCGGACTTATAATTCATTGCAGTGGCCGCCATTATGTTTCCAACCATGCTGAAAATCGGCACTGAACCGCTACTAATCGTTAATACCGGGCGCTACTCTATAATCTGGTATAAGATTTGTTTTAAAGCAGGATGTGTTGGGTGGCGGAGAGGATGTAACAGTTCATACGGGTATGCACTGTAACTATTATTTGCCGATTTTCTCCGGTTGCTAAAAACAGATCTTGCAAAAGAGAATGATTTGTGTTAGATTAAAAGCATCCTCAAATCAGAGGAGACTTACAGATATCTATTTCGTTATCGGTTTTAATCTTTTATCTGTTCTAAGGTGGCCCAAGGCCTTCCATGAATCAATCGGTGCCGAATTTCCGGCAATATTTCATTTTGCAATTTATGATTATCTTTTTGCTTTTGTGCTTAATTTGTACCATTTTTTTCTCATATTCTGAATTTCTATATGTTAGTCATGCTTAGTGTCTAAATCCACTACATCTAAACCCGAATCCGCAGAATTTCAAAACATTAGTAACAGTTCAGACAGCATGAACTGATACAAACATTAATCATGCCGTATCATACCAGCGTGATTTTGTTTGCCCAAAAATAAGAAACAGGAGGAAATTATGACAAAACCGAAGACAAGGAAATGGAAAAAGGACGATCAGGGAAGTCAAAGGAGGGAAGTCGTGAAGCGTTTTAAAACAGGACTTTTACTTGCCGCCGCCGTGCTGATAATCTGCCACGGCTTCCCTGCCTATGGCAAAGATGAAAAGGAGGGATTTATTGAATATACGGTATCTTTTGTAGATGCCGCAGACCATGATAACAGGATTTTTAATTCGCAGCAGGGGCAGGCTCCGGAAGGAACTGCAATCCATGTTTCTTTTCCGGAGCAGATTATTGGGGCCGACGGTCATATCTGGAGGGCGGAGGCAGACAGTCCCCAGGAATTTCTCCTCTATCAAACAGGCCGCCATAAGTACTACGTCGAATACCGGCAGGGTGAGAAGATAGCGGCGCCGGAAGAACCGGATCGGGAAGGTCGGGAAAGGCTCGCCCGGTGGCTCGAGCGGGCGTGGAAGGCAGACTGCCTTATTACGGGACAGGGAGAGGAGGAAGGCAGCGGCGTTCATTTGATGTTAGAGAATGAATCACGCAATAACGAACGGATTAAAAATCTTGTTTCCATGATTCAGGATGCCAAGTGGCACAGTTTTTATATGATTGGCAAAAATTACGTGCCGCAGACGCTGGTAATCGGCACAAGCTTTGATGCAGAGTATTCTGCCGTCACGGAAGACATATTTAAGGTTGGGAAGGATAGCTGCACCGTACTCCGGATTTCCGTCCGCCGTAACTGGAATGCGGAAAACTGTACCCATAACTGGGAGCTTATCATAGCAGGGGAGAATGACTGTCTGAAAAATGGACAGGAGACCTACTACTGTAAGAAATGCAGAACGGAGGAGACAGTAACCCTCCCCGCATCAGGCCATTATGATTCGGACGGAGATTCTCTCTGTGACCGCTGCAAAAAACGGGCGTTCCCCGCACAGATTGGAGACAGAATCAGAACTGTCCTCCAAACGGAGAGTGGGGAAAAAGAGCTTGCCTTCCGCTGTCTTGATTTGGATTACAGAGGGTCCGGAAACATGCTCTATCTGTCGGAGGAAACGCTGGGGGAGGATATTACGGGCATTTGTTTTACGGAGTCTGACTATAACAGTTCGCCCCTCCGGGAATATTTAAATCTCGCATTTGCCAACAACATTTCTGTCGCGTCTGCCCTTCAGCCGATTGAGCGGCCGGACGCAGACGGAAGGAACGATTATGCGGCACTGCTTTCAATGGATGAGTATGAATCGTATGCAGAAATGATAGAAGCAGGGAATGCCTGTCTTCTTCGGACCGTGTCAGGAGGCGCTGTTTATGCCGTGGATCCGGAGGGAGAGCTGTGCCTTGTTCCGGCAGCGGAAAGCAGGACGTATGGTGTCCGCCCGTTCATATTGTTGAAAAGTCCGGAGACAGGAGAGAAAGCTGAGCCATCAAACTGGAAAACGGGGGATATCCAGATGCGGCAAATAGGGCAGAAGCTGTACCGTTTCCTCTGTGTGGATGAAGATTACTGTGATAATCTGGATGGCCGCCGAAGCGCCGCCCTGTTTCTCTGTGACAGTGTGATCCGTGCCGATACCTGCAGCAGCATGGCATTAAAAGAGATTTCTTTCGGGCCTGATAATAATTACAAGTCCTCCCGGATACGGGAATGGCTGGCACAAAACAGCGTGAACAGCAGCTTTAATTTAGAACCGGTTTCGATTGGAATTAATACGGCCTATACAGGGGGGACGGCGGCAGGGACCATGGAGCAGCTGGACGGCAGCCTGCTGGCGCCGCATGATATCGGTTTTCAGTTGATGCAGGATCGTTTGTTTTGCCTTTCTGTGGAGGAAGCGCTCCGGTACAGGAAGGAACTGTGGCGGTTCGGTTCACAGCAGAATAATCCGGCAGTTCAGATAAGCCCTTATTCACAGGGATATTATCTTCGGACGCCCTATTACGCAGAGGATCATGAAGGGAGATTTTATTACTCCGATCATGTATACGCCGTCGATTTGGTCAACGGCAATATTCATCCGGTACCGGCAGGGAGCCGGACATACGGACTCCGTCCCGCCTTTACGGTGCCGCAGGCAGAATAGGGAGTACGGTGCTTCTATTCGCAGAACCGTAACATTAGGGACAGCGTGGACGAGAAATGAAGGAAGACAACAAGGGCGCTCTTAAGAAAAAGCCCTTTTGAGAATGAAAGTGAGGAGGATACGATGAAGAAAAGAAATCAGGGCATACTCAGGCAGGGGAAAGGGCTGACATCGGCAGTCCTGATAACCATCATACTTTTAACCGGTTCTCTCCATGCGTTGGCAGCGACAAAAGGGTTTACCTTTGAGGACTGGGATACCATGCACAGCAGGGAATTTGATGGAAGGCGCAATGAGAACCGCATGACAACTCCGGGAGAGGCAGAGCCGGAAAGGTTAGCAGCGGCATCCGGAAGTGAGATCCCGGCAACAAGTTCCATGGCGCTGTCGGCGGTGGGAAGAAGTTCGCTGGGAGATATCTGGGATAACTGGATCGGTGATTTTTCATTTTTAGATGGAACAGCCGGGGACGGTTCGGAAAAAAAGCCGTATCAGATTAAGAATAAGAATCAGCTAATGGGCCTTTCCCAGCTTGCCGCAATGGGAATGCGGGTACAGCCGGGGGAGGGAAACGAAGAAATTATCGGCTCTTATGACGGGAAGCATTTCAGGTTGATGAGCAATATTGATTTGGGAGGAATGGAGTGGAATCCGATTGGATATTTCAGGGATTCCTCTGAGTTTTCCGGTGAAATTACAAATAAATTTTTCGGCAGTTTTGATGGAAACGGCAAAACTATTTCCAATTTCAGACTAAACCGAACTTCCTGGAACAAGGTTGGATTCTTTGGGGCAATTGAAGATGCAGCGATTAAAAATCTGACCCTGAAGCCCGGAAAAACAGTCTGCGGCCAAAAGGAGGTTGCCATTCTGGCCGGCAGCGCAGTGAATTCAAAAATCACAGGCTGCACCGTATCCGGCAGCGTATCGGCGTCCGGAACATCCGGCGGAATTACGGCTGTAATTGAGGGGAGCGATCCGTCCCTGTCGGTAATCGAAAACTGCATATCCAACATAACAATCGATGTCAACGGAGGAAGCGATACATATGTCGGCGGGATTGCCGGGAAGGCGGCTGGCAGCAGTATTGTGGACTGCCGGGTTGAGACGGGGGATAACAGTACCTCCCGGATACAGGGCCGTAATGCAACGGTCGGAGGAATTGCCGGATTCCAGAATGCCTCTGATATTTATAACAGCTATGTATCCGGTACGATTGGCGGAAGCGGTTCCGGAAATGTCGGAGGAATTACGGGAAAGTATGCATCCGGACGAATGAAGGTGGCACGCTTTGAGGGAATAATCGGTCAGTCGGGAACCGGAGCGGCCGGGCACAGGGGAACCTTTATAGGACATCGGGAGGCGGGGGATTATTTCCGCTATGGCGCGGATGTTGGATTCTTGTTTACCGACATGGAGAGCAAAATTGCCTTTAACGTATGTGGAAGCGGAATTCCGGATGACAATGAATATACGTATTCTGCCAATATTGGGTATTCCCATCCGGGCGATCCTTTCTATACCCTCGTACAGGGCGGAGTATCGAAAAATATATCGGATCAGTACTATTATGAGGTTCTGGAAAAAGGAATTTTATCGATTATTGATGAAGATCACGGCGGTGCCGGTGCGGATGAAGCCGGGTATTCAATCGACCATTTTGCCCCCAACGATGCAGGCCGTCCGACCAGAGGGTATTTAATTACGATTCCCCAGATAGATACAGTATCATCAGGAATCTATTATTACGATGTGGCGGCGCTGGAGGCGCGCGGAGACGGAAGTTATTACCGTGCGGTTAATAAGGGAAAAAGAGGAGCTGTTGCGCCGGGAAAGAGTGTCACGGTAACGACATCACCGAATAATACGGAAGAGGCCAAATTTCAGATGGACGGGGTTCCGACCTATACGGCAGTGGGAGGGGAGAAAGAGACAACTTATAGAAACGGCGGCGAATACACCTTCACCATGCCGGCGGAAAACACGGAGGTGAAAGCCGTGTATAAAAAAGTTGCGGCAAGGGTATCGGTTGTTCCTTCAAACTGTAATATCAGCGTTATACAGGAACGCACAGGCAATAGGAAAAATCCTGTGAAGACGACAAAGGTTCTGGATTACAACGGAAAGCTGATTGCCTCCTACATCAACGGAGCGCTTCAGCAGGGAACACAAATTCAGCCTGTCTTCATTCAGGCCGTTGTTGATACCAACAATGATGTGGCGGACAATTCTGTCAAATGGTCCGTGGATGACCCGGACCTGATTATGCTTGCGGAAAATGACGATGAAGACAGGGAAGGGTTCACGAAAAAAAGTGCTTCTGTCTGTGTCAATCTGAATGCGTCCTTCTTTGACGATACAATCCGGAAACTGGAAAAAGAGCAGGCGGACAATGCTTACCGGTACCCGATTCCTGATACCATTTTCGGAGCCGGGCATCAGAACGGAGGCGTGGCCGTTCTGACGGCATCAACCAGACCGGCCGCCAGCTTTGAAGGAAAACCCTGTATCGGTAACTGCCGGATTAATGTCACCTTTCAGATAAAAGATAAAACTTTTGTGGCAAATGAGGGGGCGGTCATTGATAAAGAGGAACTCCGGTTTACGGTGACAAGAAGACTAACGGGCGACCGGAAGAAGCCCGAAGAAAGGATACTGGTAACGCCGCCTCAAAACTTGACTGCCTCATTTTCTCCGGACTTTTTTGACAGGAAAGACATCACCTGGTCAGTGGACGATCCTGCTGTTGTTACCGTGGATGGAGAGAACCGGTCCGCCGGCGTCAGTGTCAGGAAAGATGCGAAATGGATTCAGGATATCATGGAAACAGATGACGGCATCCGGACGAATGAGCCTTATGCAGTCCTTGGAGGCTCTGGCAGCAGGGAGGCGAAGGTAACGGTTACAGTGGATGATATGCTGGGAAACCGTCAGACAGCGAATTGCAATATTGTGGTCAATTTTGTGACGGAGGATCAGACGGAGGTTCATGTGGAGGGAGTAATAACAGAGCCGCAAACCATGAATTTTGAACTGGAATGTAAGAAAATCGGTAAAAGAAGCAGCCCGGTAATTTCATGGACAGGTGACGTGGGAAAAAAGATAAAAGCAGTTGTGCTGCCGGAAATGGACTTTAATAAGGCATGTCGTTTTGAGGTCAGCGACGATTCCCTGAAGCTGGACGGAGACGGAACGGTGACGGTAAACAGAAACGCAAAGTGGATTCAGGATGCGGATAAGACATATCCTTACACAGCCGTTCACACGGCGATTATTACAGCTACAACAGACGATGGAGGATTCAAAGCAACCTGCAATGCCACAATCCGATATAAACTGTCTGATCTGACATATGGAGGCTCCGGCAGCGGCAAAGGCGGCTCCTCCGGCGGTGGAAGCGGCTCCTCCTCTGGCGTAAGCATCGGCCCTGACGGAAATGGCCCGGCTGCAGGCACCTCGGAGCCGGCAGGCAGCGTTGTCGGAACCTGGGTCAATACGGCAGACGGTTTATGGGCGTTTACAGCAAACGGAAGAACGTATCACAGCGAATGGGCCTATGTCCATAATCCATATGCAGGCAAAGAACAAAGCAGCACAGATTGGTTCCGCTTTGATGAAACCGGACATATGGTGAGCGGCTGGTATCCGGATACAGACGGAAATCTGTATTATCTGTGGCCGAAGTCCGATGGAACACAGGGACATATGGTGACAGGCTGGCAGTGGATTGCCGGAGCAGACGGTCTGGAACGCAGATACTACTTTAATCCGGAGCCGGATGGAACGAGAGGTGCGCTTTTAAAGAACACGACGTTACCGGATGGGAACAAGGTGAATGATAAGGGGGAATGGACGGTGGGAGGAGTGATTCAAGTCAGAGTTCCTGGTATTTCGGTATAAATAAGAATCAGGGAAAATTCTCAAAATAGAGAAGCTGCAGAGCAGTGTGGGTGCAGCTCCCGCTTTCCCATCTATCAACGGAATAAAATCGATGCACATTGACAACTGAATAGAGATTACACGGTTGAATGATAGTAACAAATGATGGGCGGCTAATGGCACGGCCGTCCCTAAAAACTATGGAGGTGGAGGATTGTTTTTACTGGAGTATTTGTTTATACTTCTATTAGGGGTCAGCACCGGTAATGCAGATTTTAGCATCTATTCAAGCTATGGCGGAAACGATAAGGAAGGTTCAAAATGAATCAGCGGCAATTAGCATAGTCTAAAAGAACAGATATCAGCTTTAGAGAAGGAGAACCAGAAGCTGAAGCTTGAAAACCGACAATACAGGGAGTTCCCGATGCTCCTTCGGAAATGTACGAAGAAGGAAATGACTAATAAATACAAAAAAATTGTTTCGATGTTTACCACAACAATCATATCAGCAGCCTTACTTATTTCAACTCCGTTCACCGCAATAGCTGGTCAACCAAATACAGGGATAAATGGAGGACAATTTACAGATTGGAATACACTTACCTGGACGGCCAACGATGGAACTGAAACAACTTTTGGAAGGGGGCCGAAGTTTAGCGATATTCATCCAGATGTAACCGATCCAGAATATTTTTTGAAAGGTTACTGGCCTTCATCTTACATAGGATGGAGGTGATGCAGATGAAATTTGACTTCAAGGATTTGATGACATTTGGACTTTTCATCTTGGCATTGCTAACGTTCGTTTTTACGTTCGCCAGATAAATGCTTTAAACCATAGAAAAACCACCCTCTAAACTTTGGCGAGTTAGGGTGGATTTTCTACTCAAATATCTGGCCAACCACTTTATGGGCGGTTATTCCTTTTGTATGTGTATTATAACTCAATTGATGTTATGATTCAAGAATAAGTTTTTATTATAGAATAATTTTTAATGCCTTCAACCGGCGCTCTGAAAAGAACGTGGGTTGAAGGCATTTTTTGTTTGAGGTAATTAGGAGGAAAAAATAGATGAAAAAAGTTAGTAAGTGGAAAGAGAGAGGAACATCATTGTTTTTGTCAGTCATTTTGTGCCTTATGACATTTTTTCCCTACCTGCCGTCATTACAGGTGCAGGCCGCAGAAAAGGATACAGTAACATTAACCACCGCGCATGGCGATTTTGGTGGTACTCATAAGCTTTATTGTATCGACAAAGGAGGGCTTGCCATTTGGGGAATTGCTGATGATGGAGATGTATACAAGAAGCATAGGCCGTCAGAAGCAGAAGTACCTTTGTCGAAAAAAGAACAAGAGTACATATTTTGGGGGATTCTAACTCTTCAAGCATCATTAGGGGTTAAGAAAGCAAATAGTATCATTAACATAATTAATTCTAATGCTCCAGCACAAGGAAAAATTCAAATAAGAAAGTATGTAACAGAGGAAGATTTAAAGGCGTTGATTTATGGCTCTAGCGTCCGAGATAAGTATTCATGGCTGGAATATGTTGCTGCTCATACCGAGGAGTATTTGAAGATGGGAGGACTCCTTGGCGGTGGTGGTGGTTCCACTCAAAGCGGAAAAAAAGTGCCGGACGTAATTGCAAATTCTACATCACTTTCCACAGCCTATCAAATCAACCGTTCTGATTTTACTATACACTTTGATGCGGGTGGAGCTGATGCAGATTTTATTCAAAAGGTTCCAATTGTATTCTCAAATGACAATGGTGCAACATATAAACCAGAGCCGACAGATGGATGGAGCTATACAAAGACATCAAACAGCATTACCTTTTCAAATCCAAACCCTCAACCTCCCAAAGCATTAATTAAATTTGAAGTAGAAGGAACGGAGTATGCCAGCACGGGCGGTGCTTATGCATCAGAAGAAGCTCTGTTTGATGAGTGTCTACAAATATGGGAATGTATTACCTGTTCGGGAAGACATGGTGGGGGAACTCCTCCATCCACTCCACCTTGGCAACATCAACGAATGGTTTGGCTGGAAATTGATACTGTACCAATAGTGTTTTACGCTGCCCTTGCTGGCGAACCGGCTGTTAGTGCGGCTGGAGGAGGAATCACTTTCCGGATTTTTCGCCATGAGGAAGAGTTTAAATCCACGTATAACACACAGCTTTATAAATATGATTATGAAACCGGACAGCCGCTGGAAAATGCGAGATTTGTCCTATTTGAGCGGTTTGATGATAAAGGAGAAATTGACACCGAAAAAGATGGCCCGGTACATATTTACGAAGGAGGAGAACCGTACGCCAGCTATCACAAGGATAACCCTGTCATTTGGTCCGGCTTTCGGAATGTTGGTGCTGTGGTGACAGATGCAAACGGACATGCAGCACAGACAATAACCCACGGCTATCACTATGACAAGACATTCTGTGACGGCCATCCGGCTCCCACCTTTGTTCCGGTACCCGAACCAGAAATCGAAGAGGAGGAAGTAACGGCTTTTGCGGAGGATGATGACGAGGGCGGCGGGATTTTAAACGCAGAGGAAATTGAAGCAGCCAAAAAAGTGAACCGGGAATTAGCCCAGGCATGGCTTGACTGTGTGTCAGACTGTGAAGAACAGGCCTCCGGGGATTTTGAGGGAGTACATTTCCATTGGCTGATGTCCGATGTAGACCAGGGGGAAATTACAAACATTGCAAGTTCAGGTGGAGACGAGGGCAGCACTCCGGACGGTGGAAATACAACAGAGCCGGATTCCGACACAGCATATGAAGAATCAGGCTGCTATCAGGACATGCAAGAAACATATGAGAAGTTTATATCCTTGAAATACAGTTACGCCTATACGGAGTTTCAGGCAAGGGATGGTTATATCCGGCACGATCTTCATGCTGACGATCTCCCGGTGGAAATTATTACAACCGATTCATCGGAGGCCGGTGCAAATGCATTTTTTGCCGGCGGGTACAGTAAAAAAGAAACGCTGGAAAGCGGAGCAGCTGGCTATTCTAATCGAACTGCTATAACAGAGAAAACGGAAGAAAAGAAAGAGGTCGAACCGATTCGTAAGAATGTGGCGAAGCAGCTTTTTCAGGAAGCTGCAACGACTGTCCAGGACATTGTGACGTATCTCACGCCTGAAGCTATAACAGATGAAAACGAAATTGAGTCAGCAGAAGAGCAGGAGAAAAAAACAGCTGGGTTAGAAACGAAGGCAGGGCAAGAGGAGCCTCCGGCACCGGCCGAGACGGAAGCCGAAATAAAAGAAGCTGAAGAGGAACCGGAAGTGGGAATTTCCAGCCGACCGTTAGAGCTGGTTCAAACTGCCAAGAGAAAATTAGAACGGGTTCAGAATTCCAATAGAAAATTTGCACCGTCTAACCCTGTATTTCAGTTTATTGATGAAGATGAGAAAAATGATATACAGGCAGCTACACCATCACAGGCAGCTACACCATCGGAGGCAGCCACCCCGTCAGAAGCAGTCACCCCTTCAGAAGCAGCATTTCAATGGTTCCATGCGGCATATTCATTCAGAAATCCCAACATCAGGGAAATGGAGACAATGAAGCGGGACCTGTTTTGGCCGGCTTATGAGGAGGCACTGGCCGCAGAGAGCAGTGGAGCCGGCGCGGATTATGGGCCGGATGGTAATTACAGTCACTGCAATAATGCAGATCGGGAAGGAAATGCCTGGAGGATTTACGATCACCGGACAGAAGGGGAATTTCATATTAACAAAAAGGATCTTGATTTGGCTTCCGGTGAATCAGCTAATTACAGCGCATATGGGGATGCTCAGGGGGACGGAACGCTGGAAGGAGCGGTCTACGGTTTGTTTGCAGCGGAAGATATTTCCCATCCGGACGGAAAGACTGGAGTGGTTTACCGGGCAAACAACCTGGTTGCGATTGCAGCAACAGATAAAAACGGAGATGCCTCTTTTCTTGCCATCACGGAAGCACCGGGCAGGGCCTATGATTATCAAATGGGAGCTGTCGTTGACACCGGTGACGGGTGGAGGGAGAAAGCGCCAAAGAATCTCTACCGGTCGGAGCGCTCTTATGATGATTATTCAGAGGATGGCCAGTACCGGAGACAATATACAGACAATGAAGCGGACAATGGAAATTGCTGGATCGGCCGGCCCCTTCTGATGGGGGACTATTATGTCAAAGAGCTGTCCCGTTCCGAAGGATATGAGCTGTCAATCGGAAACCGGGCCGATGACATAACAAATTTCGGACAGGATTTAGAGGTAAAAGCCCCGGAAGAATCGAAAGGGCATGCAGTGGTTACACAGCAGCTGTTTGCCGATGAGCAGACATCCGATGATGGAACCGGAGCCAGGCCGAATGATTTGTACTTTGCGGCCCGTTCAAAAGATACGAAGGAACAGAAATACGATATTGTCCTGTCCGGCCTTCCGAAAGGCGCTGAGTTCTATCGCAGAGAGGAAGGAACCAGACAGATTGAGGTACAGGTGGGAACCGGAACGTATGAAAAAGTCCTGTTGACCAATCCGGATGGAAGTCCCCGGTATATCCGCGCAGAAAACGAACACCAATATTTGAAATATAATCCGGATGGAAGTCCAATGATGAAAGAGGTGCCAATAAATTATGTGGCCGAACGGTTCCGGCAGGTTACGGTCCGGCCACTGGACAAAGCTCTTATACAGGCCGTTCTAAATAAGGCCGATGGGGGAATGACGGAAGACGAAAATCAGTCGATGCTCGTTGAAACATTTACTTCCGGAAATCTTTTATTTGTGAAAGGGAAAGTGGAAAAGGCACTGAGAAAAAACGGGAAGTCAACGCCGGGAAGACCCCTGCCGGGCGGAGGCTATCGTTATTCCACGATCGATACCGGTGAGTTTGATACCGGGGTGCGGCAAGGAGAGGAGGATCGGTACGGATTGTCTGGAGTGACTCCGGGGAGTCAGGCTGCATATACGGTTTACGGTTCCCCTGTGCGGCGGGTCGCCATTGCAGGCCAAAGGCCGGATGGAACCGCCCTTACCGTGGGTGATGCCATACTTTCAATCCTGAACTATTACGACAACAATCCGTTTTACAGCTATGGAGGAATCGATGCAGTTGAGGCGTCTGGCTTTGATTACATATTCACCGTGTATGCCGGTGTCGTCGGAAAGCCGGAAAACTTTATGGTTTTAGGAAATGATCCGGTGGCGGACAGTATTATTTATCATGCAGTGCCCCATATTCCGGGTGACAGTTCACTGCCGCCGAGATACATTTATGCGGCATATTCCAATAATCCGGATTACGCAGCGATTGGTACGTATGAAGATTACCGGGAGGGGGCCGGCGGCTCTGCGGCCCTTGGAAGCGCCACTCTGATAACCGATGCCGTTGCGGATCGAGACGGGAACCTACAATCAAAAACAGTAAAAGAAAATGTCTATTATCAGAGCGGGGAATTAGTGCGGGACAGCAGCGGAGCATTGATCCGGGCGTTTGAGTACCGGGAAGTCACAAGCACAAAGCTGCAGGAGGTACAAGATGTTAAGTGGCAAAAGGTACCGGCAGAGAGGATGGCGGATGGAACGTATGTCCTTCCGGTAAATGCAGCTTATACCGATTCCTACGGGACTGCACATACGAACGCCGGTCATGACCAGACAATAGAATTCAAGGCTGTTCTGAAGGAAAAAGAGGTAATTTTATCAGCGGCAGACGTTTCCGTTTTAGGAGCCGGTTTTGTTGCCGGACGTCCGATGAACAGCGCAAGCTACTATGTGCATGTAAAGCAAGCCAGAGCAAAAGCATACCTGGATTATCAAAATATGAACCTGGCGGGAGATAACACCTACGTGCTTCTCACAAGTTTGGCCTATCCCGGACAAGAAAAGCTTTATCAGGATGGCGGAACAAGGGAGCAGCCGGCCCAGGTATTTGAACGGGCAATCCGCCAGAAGATTAAAATTGTGAAAGATATTCAGACAACGCCGGAAGGAACTTATGCGCACAATACCAATGCCGATGCAGGCCATCAGGACCGTTTCACAGACGGGCCGGGAGGAAGGGCGGAAAACGCATCAAAACTTCCGAATTTCCGTTTTAAACTATATCTAAAATCAAATCTGGAAAGACTGTACCGGGATGAAGCTGGAGGAATAGTGTGGCTCGATCGGAATGGAAACGAGGCAGATATAACAAATTACCGAAAAGCTTATCCGGTTAAAGAACCGTATGCCGGTGTGCAAAAATACTACACGAAAGTGCCGCACAAGGAAAATTCCCTGACCGCGGGTTCTATCAATAACAATGTATGGAAAGAAGCCGTCACCGTGAATGAAAGCCTGTATCCTTATGAGGAGAACAAAATGATCGGGGAAAATCAGAACCCGGGTTATACCAGACTGCTTGAAACGACAACCAGGACAATGGAGGATGGGGACGGTCAAACTAGAGAGGTGGAAAATTACAATTATGATAAGTTTTTTGATGCTCTCCAGACTGCCAATCATGATAAATGGGACAGGAAGGATAACGCAAGCACCTCCTTTAAGCCATTTGCCTTCATCCGGGAATTAATATTCGGGACAGCCGGAGGGGAAAAAGCATACCCGGCAGTTCACAATAATTCAGAGACGGAGAACCGGGTGAATACATCTGAACCGGCCAGGGAGAATGCAAAGCGCTCTGATGCGGTCCGCCAGTTCGCCATTACATGGTATCTGGCTGGTGAAGTGAAAAAGATAACGGAGGATAACGGAGGCGGAGAGAACCAGGCGGCCGGAGCCGGTGAAACCTATCAGGAGGAAATTTATGATAAGGCGCTGCTGCAGGCCATTTTGAAAGCAGAAAATTACCTGAAGCCGTTTTTTACTTATGATTTGGACGAAATCTATTCGATTGCCTGGGACAGCGAGACAGATGGGGGAAGCGACAAAGATCGGACCACCCTGGCGGCCGATACACTCCGGGAAACAGCCGGAAACGGCCTTGAAACATCGAAGGACGGATATTTCTATGGTGTGTCGAAATATCTGCCATATGGGGCGTATATTGCGGTGGAGCAGCAGCCGTACAGCGCCGGACTGGGAGACTTTTACAATAAACATTATAAGACAGATAAACCGAAGGAAATCGTTCTTCCGGCTCTCTATGAAGACGGCGGCAATGTGGTATCACCGGAAAAACTTTGTGATATATATCAATACACCGGTACGGATACGCCGGAAAATTTACAAAAGAAATACCATATCAGGATGAACGAAGAGTGGTCGGCTGCGCATACAGGCGATTTGAGAGATTATGTGATACGGGCACACAATCGTGACGGAGATTTTGAAGTATATAAATATGGGCTGGCTGCAGATAAGCTGACGGGAAAAATAGCCTATCCGGGCGGCGATTACAGTTATCAGGGATTTACAGTCACTCAGGAAGCATTCGATCCATACAAGGATGTTTACGAATGTGAGAACACAGCCAGTGATTACCGGAGCAATCAGAAAGTAGAAAAATATTATCACTACGCATCGCTTTCTGAACAGGCTGGAACAGCCGATGATGTACTCTTTCTGCATGGTCCGGCCGATGATGACAACAATCCGTCCGGTTTTTATTTCAAGGATGAAGTAAAAAGCATCACCGGCGTACGAACCGGATATGACGGCCTTTATTTTGCTGCGCTGGTTCCATGGTCAGTGACAGAGCCGGCAGATGCCGAAGAGTACAGTGCGGCCGCATTTTCCGGTTACGCAGATGGAAAATACCGCAATACGTTCTATACTTCCCGGCTCAGGATAGAAAAACTGGATTCCGAGACAGGGGAAAATATTCTGCATGACAGTGCAATATTTGCCCTTTACAGTGCAGACCGTGAAGATGCCGGAAACAGCAACGGCCGGGTGAAATTCTATGAACAGGATACGGTAATTTCCGGGAGTAAAGAATTTTTGGAGGCGATGGGAGCGAATAATATCACACCTTTTGCCAGACCTTCGCTTCCCTGGCAGGTTCCCTATAACGGAAAATATTATGGGACCGTCCCCGCCGGCACGCCAGTCTGTAAGGAATCGGAGATGATTATTATGACCGATGCGTCAGGAGAAAAGACAGGGCAATTTAAGGCTTATACCACCACGAAAGACAGAGGAAAAGCAAACGGCAGCCAAAATGTAGGATATCTGGAGACACCGCAGCCTTTAGGAGCCGGCTGCTATGTGCTTTGTGAGATTAAAGCGCCGGCCGGTTACGTCCGGAGCAAGCCGGCTGCAATTGAAATTTACTCCGACGAAGTTAATTATTACTTCGACGGGGAACGGGATAACCGGGTGGCAGCGGCGCTTTATGAGGAAGCAGTTACCGGAACACTCGATACCGGAGATGTGGCGAAGCTGTATCTGAACAATACTCCGATCCGCCTGGAAATGACGAAAGCGAAACCGGATGAGGATAAGGTGAAATATGAATTGAACGGCCGCCTGGAGGGCAGTATTACGGAGCTGAAGGGCCGGTATGGTTTGGAGAACCTGGAATTGGCCTGCAACAGTTCCGGGGCGTATCTGGGTTATGGCTGGAAGAAGGGGTTTCTTGATGCGCTGAAGGCAAAACAGGCCGCCGGTGAGAAAATTGAGATTTTATATGAAGATGGCGTTTTCACCGGGAAAGCATGGCTGGAAAAGCAGTTGAATACGGCCGGTGACACGAACCGATATCTTCCGGGTGCGGTGATGACGCTCTATGATGCCATTGAGGTGAAAGTAAACGGAGACAGTGAAGATTTCCAGTTTGACGGTGTGAATGTAGAGCGGGATCGGTATGGAAATGTGATGAATATGTATGTGCAAAAAGGGTTCGCCGGGACACAGATTAAATTCGTGCTTGATAAGACAGAGCCGGACAGTGACGGACTCACGGATTTTGAACATTACACCTATAACGATCAGGAGGATGACAAGGGAGAGGGCACCTGGAGCTATAAAACCGTAGAACGGGAAAATACGGATATTCTTTACTATGATCTGGGCGGCCTGGACGTGTTGACGGAGGAAAAAGGCATTCAGTACGGTTATGACAAAAATGCGCGGAAGATACAGGCTAAAAATGGCGAACCAATCTATGGATTAAAAAACGGAACACCGTTTTTAGAGATTATCTGCCCCAATTATGAGGAACTAAAATATAACGAAAAGGATCACGTTTTTGAAAAGGTTCCGGCGGGGACAGAAATGTTTCACCTGGATGCAGACAAGAACCGGGACAGCCGGGCTGCGCCATACACAGGGATGGCATATGTGGAGGCGGATGACGGGAGGATTATGGTGTGGCCGGTCAGGATTTCAAAAGATGAATACGGCAATGTCATTGCCAGAGAAAAGATTACGACCAGCCGTATTGCCACGATAAACGCCGATACAAAAGACGAGTTTACAATCGGAACCTATAAGGACGGCGCGTTCCGTAAAGAGATGAATCCAGTGTTGAATGGTCACGGACAGCCCGATTACTATCAGAAGTCGGAAGAACTGTACTCAAAGGGCGGTCCCGTCTATGACCGCGACGGGGATTATGTCCGGTACCGGTATGACGATAAATTGAAAGCCTACAATGACAATGCCTGGAGGATTGAAACAAACCGGGATTTACTGGATATCGGCGCAGAACCGGAACAGGCGGGGGACGACCGGCCGCTGAACCGCCGCCAGGGAGAGAGTTATATTATTCCCAATACCTGGACAACAGGGGAAGCGGCCCCGGACGATCCGTTCCGAAGTGATATGACAGACGGACAGGTGGATGTACTCAAACGCGTACCGGCGGGGCTCTACATTCTGGAGGAATTGAAAGCTCCAAAAGGCTATGTAAAGGCAATGCCTAAAGGACTGGCGGTTGAGGACGGTTCCGAAATCCAGAAGGTGAAGATGACCGACCGGCCTGTCAGCGGATACTTTGAGAAGCTGGATGCCCCGGAGTCTTTCCGTGTCAGGGTCATTGACAAGGATCAGGTCCTGGAAGAAACGCAGTTCAGGACAGAAGGAAAAGCCGGTTTTTCATACGGCTGCGTGGCAGGGGCCGGACTGGCCCTGTACCGTGCCAGACGGACCGGGCCTGAAGGCATTGGCAATCAGTCTTCCGGGTACCGTCTGGAAAAGGCGGAAGAAACGCCTGCAAGCTGGACGGCACTCGATGAACAGAACCGGGAACAGACGTTTACAGCCCAATGGGTGACAGGCGCGGCGCCCCTATATCTGGAGGCTATCCCGAAAGGCTTATATATCCTGGAGGAGACGGATACTCCGTCCGGTTATGTCACTTCGTCGATGGGAATTGAGATCCGGGAGAATGAGGGGCTGCAATACTTTGTACTTCCGAACGATCATACGAAATTGGAAATTTACAAGTATTTAGAGACGGACGGCGGCAGACTTCCGGTTGCCAACAGCAATCCCGCAGCATTTGCCCTTTACGATGCGGAAAATAACCTGGCAGACGAGTGGACAACCGATGACTGCCGCGAATATACTTCAGTTGTCGACACATCAGTATACAAGAAGGCGGGGATTTCCGATACAGTCAGAAAATTCTTTAACCCGGGCAGGCAATTGTCGCCCAGCGGTTTTACCTATAATTATGAGAAAATGTTCAGCCGATATGGAACCGGATTTGACAGCCTGTCGTGGGAGACGGAGCGTCTGGCAGTGAGAGCTTCCGCTTCGGACAGAGTGTTCCGGACATCGGACGGTTTTAAGATCATTTTGGAGGAGGACACTCTGATTTTCCAGGAGGGAATGGAACCGCGGGATAGGGAGGGCTTTATCAGAAGCTATTCAAATGATGAGAATGCCCTGACGGTTGGATGGCTGGCACAGAGATCGGCAAAGCGTATATCCTCCGAGAATACGCAGAAGAACGAATCCGTGCGGCAGATATGGGAGACAGATACAGGAAAACAGATTTTGATATGCGCAGGGAAGAACATGACACCGGAGGGTACGGGAGGATATGTTTATGATTATAAGTTTAACTATAAAAAGCTGGAATCCGGACATTTTCCCAATGCGGTGAGCTATGACACCCCTTCGGGAAACCACCGGTTCGACTATATACCGCGCGGCCGCTACAGGTTGGCGGAACAGAAGGCCCCGGACGGTTTTGAGAAGGCGGAGGACAGAATCCTTGACGTGGAAGAGACAGCGGACATCCAGCTATACTCTGTAAAGAACAAGCCTATCTATCTTTATATTGATAAGGTTTCTGAAGACGGAAAAAGTCTGGCGGGAGCAGAACTGGCCCTGTACCGTTCGGACAGCAGCGGGAATTTTATAAAGGAAAACCAATACCTGGAAGATACCTGGATTTCTGGGGAAGAGGGCTTCTATACGATGCAGGATTACTATGATGGAATGATACCGGATGGGTTTCTGGCCGGGGAGATGAAGCCGCGCCGGATTGGTTTCCTTCCGGAGGGGATTTACTATTTAGCAGAGCATAGAGCGCCGGAAGGCTTTGCACGGATGGAACCGCAGAGAATAGAAATCCCCGGAAACAGGACGGAGAATGGAATCCTGCGCGTTACCGCCAGGAACCGCCTGAAGAAAGGGAAAATACGGATAAAGAAAGAGGCATCGGACAGTGGAAAAGAACTTCCGGGAGCAAAGTTTGAAGTAAAAAACTGTAATACGGGAGAGATTTATTCCATTGTTACCGACGAAAAAGGATGCGCAGAACTGACCGGGCTGAGGACAGGGGAAGTAAGAGACGGAAAATGGATACCGGATAAATACACCATAAGGGAGCTGGCTGCTCCGGAGAAATATGCCCTGTCACCGACGATACAAACCTTCTATTTCGACGGCAAGGAAGATGGAGAGACACTCGCTTTCAATTGGCAGGTGAAAAATGAGCCGACTGACATCGGTATATCCAAGTCGGATTTTTATACCGGTGAATTTGTTGCAGGAGCGAGGCTGGCTATTTACCAGGCGGCCGAAGAGGATGGAAAATACATTCCGTTTGGCGAACCGTGCGAAGAGTGGGTTTCCGACGGGACGAGACACAGAGTCAGAGGAAAATTGACGGCCGGAGGCTTTTACTTCCTGAAAGAGCTTAAAAGCCCTGCCGGGTATCTGAAGGCGGAGCCTGTTCTGTTTGTTCTCTCGGACGACGGCCGGACAATCAGCAGTATCCATGAACAGGAGCGTTCGGTAAAGCTTAAGACGGCCGGGCTTTTTCAGGATGCGGTGGAGGAAGTATCCATTCAGGGAAGAAAAGCGGTGAAAACAGAGGTTTGGCTTACCCGGATTGGGACAGAGGAAACGATAGTGGTTCCCTCCTATCAGACTGCCCCCCTGACGGCAGCCGACGGCATTGAGCAGGATGCCCTGTATGAGGAAAAAGAAATTACTTTCTTTACCGATCAGAATTCCAGAATCACCCGGCGTCTGGTATTCAGAATGAATCTGGATGCAGCCGGGGAATACAGGCCAAGTCTTCGGACGGCAGAAAAGACGGTCCTGAAGGCTGAGACATCAAGCGGAGGGCTGCTTGAGGAATGGGAGGTTGAAAACAGAGAGGGATTCGGGTATAGGCATATCATCTGCAACCCTGAATACGAAGAAAAGAACAATATTAAAACCGTGGGTGATAACGGAAAATATGGAGCGGCAGTCATGCCGGATACGGTTATTAAATACGAAATCACCTGCAAAAATACGGAGAAAGAGAAAAGGGACATCGAAGTTACGGCATATTTGGATCCCCAGACTGAGTTTATGCCCGCTAATTCAGAACCGGAGTGGAGGAAAGATGAGCACAGCGCCGTCGGGATGACATTAAAGGGAGTTCTTCCCGGAGAAGAAAGAAAAATCATTCTGACCGCAGCGGTGAAAAAGGATACAAAAGAGAAAATCGTATGCAGGGCACAGATAGATAATGCCGCATTCTTCCAGGAAAACCCGGTTGCTGGGGAAGGAAGCCTTTCTGTGGTGAGCTGTCTGTCGGGAACTGCAGCCGGGCAGCTTGAAGGCAGGGAAAGGCAGTACAGGCTGGAGTTGCGTAATGAGACGGGCATGCAGTTAAAAGGCAGCTTTCCTTATACCGGCGACAGAGAGGGGGTAATCAAAAGCGGCGGAGTTCTCACGCTGGGAGGCGGTGAACACGTGTTGCTCACCGGCATCCCCTGGAATACAAGATACCATGTGAAAGAAATTACGGAGGCGGAACCAGACGGCAGAGCTGAATTTAACACAGAAGGAACAACCGGGCGGAAAGCGGCAAGCGCGGTATTCCTGTATAAAATGAATGATGGCTCTGACAGGGAGCTGTTAAAAAAGGGAGACGCCTTCCATTTGACAGAGGTAACCTGTTATTCGGACGGAGAAGAGCTTGTCACAGGAAAGACAACATTTCTGCTGGATGATTCCGCTTCTGCAGACGGGCTGGATATGAAAGATCAACCGGTCCGTGTTCTCTTTGGTAAAACGGAGGTGAATGGTGTGGATGAGCTTCCCGGCGCCCATTTTCAATTGAAGGATGAGAGCGGGATAATCCTTGATGAGTGGATATCCGACGGACAGTTGCATGAGACATCGGCTTTACTGGAACCGGGAAAGATATACTGCCTGACTGAAATAATTCCGCCCAAGGGATATGCCAGGGCAGAGGCTCTCTTTTTTACGGTTTCTGAAGACGGCGCCGATACATTAATCAGGGTGAGTGACAGGCCCACCAGGGTGGATGTCTCTAAAATCAGTGCAGAGACAAAAGAAGGGCTGTCAGGAGCAGAGCTGGAAATTACCGATGAAAGCGGCATCCGGATAGAAAAGTGGGTGTCGGATGGAACCGCCCATGTGCTGAAAGGGAAACTGGAGGCCGGTAAAACCTATATTCTGCGGGAAATTACCGCGCCTGCCGGGTACAGAACGGCGGAACCGGTGACCTTCACAGTGTCAGAAGACGGCGGCAGGGATCAGGTCATAATGATGGACGTTCCCACCAGTGTTTTAATAGAAAAGATTGGCCTGGAGGCGGATGGAACGACAGAGACGGGCTTCCTGGGAGGCGCGTTAATACGGATTGAGGACAGGAGAGGACGCGAAGTATACCGGTTCCTCAGCCGTGATGACGCTGCGCATGAGGTCACGGGAATCCTGAAAGAGGAAGAGACTTACACGGCTATAGAGGAGGAAGCGCCATATGGCTATGAGAGGGCGGAGCCTGTGAAATTTACGGTTTCTGCCGGAGAAGAGAAGATCACTGTCAGGATGAAAGACAGAAAGAAGCCTGAAAATCCGCCGGATAAAACCGATAAGGACAGAGATTTGACTGTAATTCTCCATAAATACGACGGGGTCACGATGAAAGGCCTGCCCGGAGCCGAATTTGCCATCTATCACGGTGACGGCCGCTTCTTAAAAAATGTATTCACAGGAGACGGAGGACGTGTGCGGCTAGAGCTGCCCGGGCCGGGAACCTATATTGCGGTGGAAATAAAAGCACCACAGGGATACGGCCCTTCCCCGGACGAATATCAATTTACCGTAACAGGAAACGAGGGCACAGTAAAAGAAATTCAGATTCCGAATTACCCGTTGTCAGAAAAGGCTGGTTTAATTACGGTTCATTATGACAGAAATCTGAAAGGGACAGGAAATATATTCCTTAAGAGGAAACGGCTTTTTCCGTTGGCTCCGGCCGGAGACAGCGGCGGACGGGCCGGGGGGCTGATTTTGGCAGTTCTCCTTTTATGCGGAACAATTATGCTGTGGTCAAGGAGAAGCAAAAGAAGCAGGGAGGATAAAAAAGAATGAGAAAAAGGACAGGTAAAAAGGTGTTTTCTGCAATAGCAGCCTGTCTGCTTGCCGTGACGGGGGATTTCCCCGCCATGGCGGCAGAGATAAAAAAGGTCAGGCTCAGGCTTACGGCCGAAGCCTTCGATGAAAGCGGAAGGCCGGAGGCTGAGTTTCAGACAGACAGTGAGGCTTACGAAGTCAGCGGCATTGAAAAAAATGAGGAGGATATTTATGAGGTGGAACTGACGGCACTAGAGGGAAATGAATTTGCGGTTATGACCCAGTCGGATATCAGGCTGACCGGCATCAGGGCATCGTGCAGCAGGGCAGTCAGAAAGAACGGAAGAGGCACGCTGAGCCTGTCCGTCAAAGCGGAAGGACTCTGCGATGTAACCGGAGAAATCGGGAATGCCCGGTTTCGGGAAACAATGGCAGAATGGGACAAAGCAGACAATGCATATGCCTATATGGTTCTTCTTTACAGAAATTCAAAACGGATAGGCCATCCCCATAAAACCCAGGGAACCACCTATGATTTTTCACCGCTGATGCGGGAGCGAGGAATTTATCATTATAAGGTTTATCCCCTTTCCATCAATGATAAAAAGGGGATTCCGGTGGAATCGGAATGGCTGTCCCTGGACGAAGACAGGGCCGGTAAGAACCGTATGGAGTACGCAGACAGGGATGAGAACCAAAGCGGCTGGGAGCTTTGTGAGGAGGGATGGAGATACTGGCTGAAGGATGGGACATTTCCTCAGGAAAACTGGATGTATCTGGATGAAAACTGGTATTATTTTGACGCAGACGGTTATATGGCGGCAGACAGAACAGCTATGAAAGAGGGACGGCTTTACTGGCTGGATTCCTCCGGACTGCTCAGTGAGGGGGAGGAGGTCCCAGACGAGTCATAAGGCTATTGGTCACAGGAACATGGAGATTTAGTTAAGCAGGTGAGGACGCCGCCGGTACGGCCAGCGGACGGGGTGGTGGGATGTGTATATAAGTCTTTCGTCCCGGGGGAGTATTGTTGTGGTTTGGGGCTGCGGGGGAAGATAAAGTCTGCGGAGCACGCTCCCGCTCTGTGAAATGC
>OBXO01000216.1_pt1 | contig 59586 bp, 84 predicted proteins | sample 1501431 | NCBI WGS metagenome assembly OBXO01 (sample SAMEA2580163, study PRJEB22360) | human gut metagenome | biome: human gut; feature: human-associated habitat; material: faeces | place: Denmark | collected 2008/2010
TGCGAAAACCTCCGCCTGAGTCTTCCGTCCCCGGCGAAACCCTGACCGGGGGAAGGAGGCGGAATCAATTCTGGAGGGGATATGGAAGCCCATCCGTGCTTAATGAGGTTTCTCACGAATTTAGCACGGCTATGCGCTTCGAAAAGTGCAAACGGTCCCCGTAAGAATTCATTCCGACCGGATTCCCCCCTCACGACAACCTCCAACCGGGGACGGAAGACTCAGACAGAATCCCTCACCACACCGGACATGGTCCGCTCCGGACGCGTCCTCCAACCTCAGTTAAATCTCCATATGCTTTAGCAGCTTCCCAAATGAACTGTTATGTAAATTATAAAATAAATATAAAACATCCAGAACAAACTTGACAAAGAAGAGAAAAGAAAATATAATAACAACGTAACATGATTTAATAATTATGTAACATTTAGAAAGAAAACCTTAATAAACAGAAAGGTTTTCGTGATAATTTAATTGAATACAGCAAATAACAGTCAAGGGGATTTTGGATGAATATAAATAAAAGCATTAAGTTTTTTGGAATCATGTGTATCTGTGGAATGTTCACCGCAGCAGGAACACAGACGGTTCTTGCCGGACCGGCTGACGGATTTAAAGCAGAGATGGTGGCCAAAGTGGAAGCTGCCGATATTTCCATCTACGCGGAAGAGAACGAAGGCTCAGAAGTAGTCGCTATGGCTCAGAAGGGCGAAATCTATGATGTGGTGGAAAGCGGTTCCGACGGTTGGGTCAGAGTTACGGCCGGAGATAAAGAAGGTTATCTTAAGACAGACGGAATTACACTGGAGGAAGCCGATGAGGCGGCGGATGCAGCGCAGCAGACACAGACTTCTAAAAGGCAGCAGGTTGTGAATTATGCGCTTCAGTTCGTAGGCGGACGTTACAAATACGGCGGCAGCGATCCGCACACCGGAGTTGACTGCTCGGGCTTCACAAGATACGTAATGCAGAATGGAGCAGGCGTCAGCCTTAACCGGTCTTCCGGTTCCCAGGCAGCACAGGGAGTCAGCATCAGCGCGGCACAGATGCAGCCGGGAGATCTTATTTTCTACGGAAATGGAAGAAGGATTAACCATGTGGCTCTTTACATAGGAGACGGACAGATTGTACATGCGTCTACAGAACGTACCGGAATCAAGGTTTCCAACTGGAATTACCGCGCACCTGTCAAAATTGTCAGTGTGCTTGGTTAAAGGATAATATATAAAAAGCGCAGCTGCGGCATAAACACCGCAGCTGTGTTTTTTTGAAAAAAATTGTAAACAGACAGGGTGCATATTTTAATGAATCATCAGCCATACTATCGTTGTAACAAAAAATCGTTTGGAGGTAACAAATATGTCAAGCAAAAACAGTTACAATGATATGGACAACAACAGCAGCAAGAACAGTACTCAGAACAACAGCCAGAACAGCTCAAGGAACAGCTCTCAGAACAACAGCCAGAACAGTTCACAGAACAGCTCCAGAAACAGCAGCCAGAACAATTCACAGAACAGCTCCAGAAACAGCAGCCAGAACAATTCTAAAAACAACAGCCAGAACGACTCCAGCAACTGTGACAGAAACAATTTCTAATTGTAAAAACTGGCAGGCATAAAGCCAAAAGAGGGTATTCCTCTGCGGGGATAAAGTTTCCCGGGAGAGGAATACCCTTTTTGTTATTGTACCGTGTGAACCAACATCATGACATTGCCGTGTGAACAGTAATAAATACAGATGGTGAAGGCACAAGTCTGTCCTCAGGGAATATAATACAGTAAAAGGGACAGGAGGTACAATATGTACAAAACCATTCCGATTCAGTATCTTGATCAATGGCTGGAACAGGGATATAATGGCAGGATCATTGATTTGAGAAGTCCCTCCTCTTACTGTCAGGGCCACATAAGCGGTGCGGAAAACTATCCATTTGATGAACTTATGGATGATCCGGATCTGTTAGACGGCAGCTGCCCACTGCTGTTCTACTGTACAAGGGGAAGCGAGAGCATGCTGGCCTGCAATCTGTATTACAGGAAGGGATATCAGGTTGTCAACGTGGCCAATGGTCTCCGCTTTTACCGGGGAAAATACCTGACGGACGATTGACCGGGATTTAAACGGCGTTTTGACGGCAAATGACAGGGAAAAGGACATTGACAGGAGCAATTAGGTAAATTAGAATAGTAATATTAAGGGCAGCTTTTAAAAGGCGGCGTTTCCTGAAGAGGTGACGTATGAACGGACCGGACAGTTGCTTTTAAGAAACATTAAAAATACGGATGCAGAAAGAAAGAGGACACAGTTTGGAGCGATATGAACTGATAGCCCCCTGCCATTTTGGGCTGGAGGCTGTTTTAAAGAAGGAAATAACTGATTTGGGATATGAGATTACAGAGGTAGAGAACGGACGCGTCTGCTTTGAGGGTGATGCCGAGGCAATCTGCCGTGCCAATATATTCTTAAGAACTGCCGAGAGGGTTTTGTTAAAAACGGGAAGTTTCCAGGCTGTGACTTTCGATGAACTGTTTGAGCGTACCAGGGAAATCCCCTGGGAAAAGTATCTTCCGAAGGATGCTAAATGCTGGGTTAAGAAAGCATCCTCCATCAACAGTAAACTTTTCAGCCCTTCCGATATCCAGAGAATTATGAAAAAGGCCATTGCCCGGCGCATGCAGGCTGAATTTGATCTCGAGCGGATGCCTGAAACGGGCAGTGAATATCCGCTGCGTGTTTTTTTCTATAAAGATCAGGTTACGGTAGCCATCGATACCAGCGGCGATTCCCTTCATAAGAGAGGTTACAGACAGCAGGCGAGCAAGGCCCCGATTACAGAGACACTGGCTGCTGCGCTGATTATGCTGACACCTTGGAAGAAAGACAGAATCCTTGTGGATCCTTTTTGCGGGAGCGGCACATTTCCGATAGAAGCGGCGATGATAGCGGCAGGGATTGCCCCCGGGCTGAACCGATCTTTTCTGTCGGAGAACTGGAAAAACCTGATACCGAGAAAATGCTGGTATGATGCGATCGACGAAGCCTCGGAGATGGTGGACGATACGGTCACAGTGGATATTCAGGGGTATGATATAGACGCAGAAGTGATAAAGGCCGCAAGAGAGAATGCGAAGAGGGCCGGAGTGGATCATATGATACATTTCCAGCAAAGGCCTTTGTCAGATTTGAGTCATCCGAAAAAATATGGATTTATCATCTCTAACCCTCCGTATGGGGAACGTCTGGAAGACAAGAAGGATCTTCCTGCACTGTACAGGCAGATTGGAGAGCGGTACAAAGCGCTTGATTCCTGGTCCATGTACCTGATAACCGCTTATGAAGAGGCGGAGAAATATATTGGAAAAAAAGCGGACAAAAACAGGAAAATTTATAACGGAATGATAAAGACATACTATTATCAGTTTATGGGGCCGAGACCACCAAAAAGAAAAGCAGGGGAGACAGTTGAGGCGTAGACGTTTATATATAGTTTTGCTGGTTCTGCTGTTCGTCTGTATCGCGGCTAAGAACCAGTCTCTTTTCACCCGTGAGCAGGTGAAGAAAGGGAAGGACCCGGGAACCTTTAACGGCGGCTGGTATTCCCTCATATCGAAAGAAGTGAATGACAAGAGGATCAAACTGAAAATTGACGGACGGAAAGTGAAGGCGAAAAAGACCTCCGTTATTATGACAGACGAGGGGGAATTCATGGTTCCGGTCAGCTTTTTACCGGATTATTTTTCATGTGCAGCCAGGATTTATGACAATTCCAGACTGGTTATGGAAAGGAATACCATCTATGCGGAGATGAAAGAAGGAGAGTCCCGGATGACGCTGAACGGTGCGCCGGTAACTCTGAAGACAGGACTTTTAAGAGAGGATAACATCCTGTATGTGCCTCTGGAGGCTGTCGAGAAGGCTCTTTCCTATACAGGCGAGTGGGATGTGGAGGAGAATACGCTAGAGCTTACTTTTGCAGGCAGCGAAGAGAGAAGCATTCCATACGCTTATGATTACCGGGATACGGGCCGTGCGCCAAGAGTTAAGAACCAGGGAAGCTTCGGCACCTGCTGGGCATTTGCTTCAGTCATGGCGTTGGAAAGCAGGCTGCTTCCGGAAGAAGATTTAAGCTTTTCCGAAGATCATATGTCCATCCGGAACAGTTTTCATATGAAACAGAATGACGGCGGCGAATATACGATGTCCATGGCCTATCTTCTTGCATGGCAGGGTCCGGTTTATGAAAAGGACGACGTATACGGCGATGAGTATTCACCGCCCGGACTTAAGCCGGTCCGGCATGTTCAGGAGATTCAGATTATACCAAGCAAAGATTATGAGGCAATCAAGAGGGCGGTATATCTTTACGGAGGAGTGCAAAGCTCCCTCTATACTTCCATGGTGACAGGCCAGAGTGACTCGCGCTATTATAATAAGGAACAGGGCGCTTACTGCTATATTGGAACAGCCAAACCCAATCACGACATAGTGATTATCGGATGGGATGATAATTACCCGAAAGAAAATTTTAATCTGGACCTTGAAGGTGACGGGGCATTTATCTGCGCTAACAGCTGGGGAGGTGAATTCGGGGATGAGGGATATTTCTATGTATCCTACTATGATACGAACATTGGAATACATAATATCCTGTATTCCAGAGTTGATAATACCGATAACTATGATAAGATTTATCAGAGTGATTTGTGCGGCTGGGTAGGCCAGCTGGGCTATGGCAAGGAGAATGCTTATTTTGCCAATATCTATACGGCAGGTGAAGGAGAAGAATTGGCGGCAGTCGGTTTTTATGCCACAGGTCAGGATACGGAATATGAAGTATATACGGTAACGGATGTGGAAGGCAGCGCCCAATTCGGCAGGCGGATCCTGGCAGCCTCCGGAACACTGCAAAACGCCGGATTTTATACGATAGATTTTCGCAAACCGGTGGAACTTCCGGACGGAAAAAAATTTGCTGTTATTGTCAGCATCAACACGCCCGGATCCGTTCATCCGGTGGCAATAGAATATAATTCACCCGATAAAAATCTTCGCGTTGATCTGAGTGACGGCGAAGGATATATCAGTTTTAAAGGCACCTCCTGGGAACGGGTGGAGGAGGAACAGAAATGCAATGTATGTCTCAAAGCATACACGAGAAAAACAGAGGATACGGAAAATGAAGGATAAAGTGATATTTGCAACAGGAAATGCTGGAAAAATGATGGAAGTACGCCTGATTCTGGCTGATTTGGGGAAGGAGATCCTTTCCATGGATGAGGCCGGATTTAAAGGCGATATCGAGGAAAATGGAACGACATTTGCGGAAAATGCGGAGATTAAGGCGCGGGCCGTCTGGGAACAGACGGGGGGAACCGTTCTTGCGGATGACTCAGGCCTTGTCATAGATTATCTGAACGGAGAGCCGGGAGTGTATTCAGCCAGGTATCTGGAGAATGAACCCTACTCCGTAAAGAACCGGGTGCTGATCAGGAGGATGGAAGGCGCGGACGGAGCCAAAAGAAGCGCCCGTTTTGTATGCAATATTGCCGCTGTTCTCCCTGACGGAAAAGTCCTTCACACGCAGGCGGTCATGGAGGGGCTGATAGCCAGGGAACCTGCCGGAGACGGGGGATTCGGCTATGATCCGATCCTGTATCTGCCGGAGTACGGAAAAACTTCCGCTGAACTTACAATTGATGAAAAAAATAAAATCAGCCATCGCGGTAAAGCACTGGAAAGGATGAAAGAAGCGCTGAAAGCGGCTTTGGAGGGAAACGATGAAGATATTAATCGTAAGTGACACACATCGCAGGGACGGTAACCTGCAGACTGTAATTGAAAAGACGGCTCCTTTTGATATGCTGATCCATCTGGGAGATGCGGAAGGGAGCGAGGACAGGATCGAAACATGGTGCCGCGAGCAAAACGAGAACTGCCAGGTTCATATGATTCTGGGGAATAATGACTTTTTTTCCAACCTGGAGAGGGAAAAGGAGATTTCCATTGGAGATTACAGGGCTTTTTTGACTCACGGACACTTTTACAGCGTGTCGGTGGGGACGGAGCGTCTGGCGGATGAGGCGAGGGACCGTAAGGTACAGATTGCCATGTTTGGCCATACCCATAAGCCGTGTCTCGATATACGGAGCGACCTGACAATCCTGAATCCGGGCAGCCTGTCTTTCCCGCGTCAGGACGGAAGAAAGCCCAGCTATATGATTATGGAGCTGGACGGGGAGGGAAAAGCCCACTATACGGTTAATTATCTGTAAGCACATCAGAATGCAGCCGGGCAGCAGAAAAATTGTATTAATTTTATATAAAATAACTTTTACGAAGACACACGAAGACACAATTTATTGTATAAAACGGTTGACAACTGAATCCGCATAGTATATAATTATCCATGCATTGCAGAACAGAGAACCTCTGCTGTGCATATCCGGGGTGTGGCTCAGCTTGGCTAGAGCGCCTGGTTTGGGACCAGGAGGTCGCAGGTTCGAATCCTGTCACCCCGATTTGACAACTCAATATTGTAATTGCATTACGCGGGTGTAGTTCAATGGTAGAACACTAGCCTTCCAAGCTAGATACGTGGGTTCGATTCCCATCACCCGCTGTTTTTGTTACCCTGATATGTTCTCTGCTGCATTTTATGCTGCATGATACGTACGGTTTTAGTCTTTTATATGAAATCTAAGAAAGAAAAAATGAATCATGGATAATTATTTTATCCATTAAGAATAATTAAAACTGGCGGCCGGTTGTTCGGCCGCCGGTTTTTTTGTGTTGATGACGGTGACCTGTGCGCGGAGCGAGCAGGTAATCGTTGAAGGCAGTGGAATTTTTAGAATTCCACTCTTTTTTTGCAATTATAAACGGAATGAATATTCATGGCAAAAGTGTACGGGAAATCCGGGAAAACGGACTGGCACATATTTCAGAGGACAGGATGGTCTTCGGATGTGCGGGCACCCTCTCTATTAAGGAGAATATTATAGCCGACCGCTTCCGCAAAAAAGAGTTCAGAAACAGTATCTTCCTGAATGAGAAGAAGATTAATCAAGAGGTGGACGGATATATCCGTGAATTCGAGATCGCCTGTGATGATCGGGATCAGCCGGTTCGGATGCTCTCGGGCGGTAATATTCAAAAGGTGGTGGTAGCCAGGGAATTTACCTCCGGCGCCAATGTGATTCTGGCCAATCAGCCCACGCGCGGAATTGATGTGGGAACGGCGGAAATGATTCGGAAAACACTGCTGCGCAAAGTCAGGGAGGAAAACGTGGACCTGTCTCAATTCATTTTGAAGTATGTTATGAAAGACGTCTCCATGCCGAGCCTCGCTTCTCTCAAATATCCGGAAGAGCTGAAACTGGCCGTTCTTGTCCCGAAAACGGAGATTCATGCCGGTCTGATTATTGCGGCAGTCTGCGTGGTTCTGGTTGTGATTGCCATCTATAAAACACCTTTTGGCTATGCAATGCGCACTGTGGGCAGCAACCCGAATTTTGCAAAGTACGCCGGAATCAGCGTGACGGGCACGGTCGTGGAGGCACAGATCATCGGAGGCGCCTTCGCAGGACTGGGCGGGGCCGTGGAAATATTAGGGCGTTATGAACGCTTCCGCTGGCTGGAAATGCCGAACTACGGATTTGACGGCCTGATCGTGGCTGTTATGGCCCACCGCAACCCGGCGTTAGTTCCTGTTGGCGCGCTGCTGCTGGCATACATCCGGACCGGGGCTGATATCGTAACACGCACCACGGACATTCCGGCGGAATTTGTCTCAATTGTGCAGGGAATTATAATTCTTTTGATTGCAGCCGAGATGTTCCTGTCCGGTTTAAAACGCCGTATGATATTTAAATCCGCCAGGGAATCCCTGGAAAATACGGAAAAACAGCAGGAGGCGGTAAAGGCATGATAATGGCAGGAAAGGAGAATACCGTATTTTTACGGTTTGGTGACAGGTTATGGATGTAGAGTTAATTATAACGTTTTGCTTTTCATTGCTGCGTCTGGCAACTCCCATTGTCTATGCGGCCCTGGCGGCGTCCGTCTGCTATAAGGCCAGTGTGGACAATATGGCCATTGAGAGTATGATGCTGTGGGCAGCCCTGGCGGGAGTAATTGTCAGCGGCGCTTCAAAGAGCGCCGTGGTGGGCTTTGGGGCTGCAATCCTGGCGGGGATTCTGGTTGGATTGATTATCAGCTATGCCTCTTTTACCGGTAAGGCGGATTTGTATCTGACCAACATTGCGATGAAACTGGCGGCTGCGGGAGGCACCGTATTTGTATTGTTTCTTGCCAGCGGGGACAAGTCCAACTCAGCCGGAAGTATCCAGAGTATGGTGCTGCCGGTGGTGAACCTTCCGTTCATCAAAGACATTCCTGTCCTGGGACGGATTGTATCAGGACATAACATTTTAACATACGGCGCTTTTGCAGCTGCATTTTTAGTGAATTTCTTTATATATAAAACGAGGCTCGGACTCCGTCTACGTTCTGTCGGGGAGAATCCTCAGGCCGCGGAGTCGGTGGGGGTCTCCGCTACGAAAATACAATATATTGTTTTATCGGTTTGTCTGCCAGCAATATGGTGGCCGGATCGCCTCTGGGAGTGTTGGTTTCTTCGTTCATTTTCGGCAGTGCCGACGTATTTGCCAACATTCTTCAGATGACATCGGCCCCGGCAGATTTAGTTCTTATGCTGCCATATGCGATTACAATCCTGGGCCTGGTGGTTATATCGATCGTGCGCAGGCGGCGTGAGAAAAAAATACAAAAAGCGGCGATCCGCTGAATATTAGGAGAGATAGATTAATGAAGAAGCATTCTGTAATTATTGACTGTGACACCGGAACTGATGACGCTGTTGCAATTATTGCCGCACTCGGCAGTGAAGAACTGGATATCAGGGCGATTACCACTGTCTGCGGTAATGTGGATCTGGCGTACACCGCGGCAAATACTTTGAATCTGGTGCGCATGCTGGGGTTTGATACTCCGGTTGCCAGGGGGGCTGAGAGGCCGCTGCTGCGGAACATTACTCAGCTTAGAGCGTCGGACAAGGAGGCTCCGGGAGGTTTTGGAACCCACGGTCAGACCGGCATGGGGAATGTGCGGCTGATGGAAAGCAGCGATTCTTTTTATGAAAAGAATGCGGTAGAAACCATTTATGAGCAGGCAGTACAATGCAAAGGGGAACTGGAGATTATCGCTCTCGGGCCTCAGACGAACCTGGCCCTGGCGCTCAATGTCTATCCGGAGCTGAAGCGGATGATTAAATGCATTTATTTTATGGGCGGAGCCGTGGAAGGCGGAAGTTCCAGCGCGGTGGCCGAATTTAATATATTTTTTGATCCGGAGGCGGCCAAAATTGTCTTTGGCTCCGGTATCCCCCTGGTTATGGTGGGACTGGATGTGACACTCCGGGCAGTTCTTTCTGATTCCGACTGTAATGGGATACGCCTATGCGCGTCATATGAACATCCCCGGCGATTTATCCGTGATATCCTTTGATTTTGGAGGGGAGGGACATACATTCCTGCCGGAGTTGTGCACACTCGGCCTCCCGCATAATGAGCTTGCAAAGATACTTTGGGATACTGTTTTTCACATGGTTTCTACGCGGCGGGAACAGGGAATAGAGCCTGTCGGTCTGATGTTTAAGAAGGGAAAGAGAACTGCCAGAAGTACGGACCGGCACAAAGTGAAAATCTGCGTGATCGGCGGTGTGAACCTGGATGTGACATTTCTTGTGGATGAAATATTAGGAAGCACTGAGACTATGACGATTCATGAGCGAAGCATTCTTCCGGGAGGAAAGGCGGGAAATCAGGCCATCGGCGTGGCCCGCCTCGATGGCGCGGCAAGCATCATCAGCATTCTGAGCAATGATATGGATGGAAAAAACCTTTATAACAACCTTGCCGCCAATAATGTGGATGTGAGCGGAATCGGTTTCGATAATGCCGCATCAACCGGAATTGCCTATATTTTTGTGACCAAGAGCGCGGAATATCTGATTGGATATTATCAGGGGACAAGCGACAGCATCAGCAGGAAACATGTGGAAGAATGCATGGATATCCTGCTTTCTTCCGAGTACTGCCTCCTGCAGAACAGTATTCCTGACGAGACACTGCTGTTTATCACCAGACTGTGCAGAAAGCATGGAATCAGGATAATCCTCAAGCCCTCCGGGTATAAAATGCTGCCTCCGGAGGTTCTTGAAGAGCTGTATATGCTGGTGCCCAACAAGACGGAACTGAACCAGATTATGCCGGGAGAAGGAAGCGTCGGCGAGAAAGCGGCAGCCCTCATTGCAGGCGGCGCCCGGTACGTGGTGGTGACACTGGGGGAAGAGAGGTGCTATTTTACCGATGGGAAGGCCGGGAAGGAATATCCGGCCATTGATGTGGAGCCAATCGATACAACCGGGGCCAGCGATGCATTTATCAGTGCGCTGGCAGTTCTGCTTGCGGAAGGAGAGTCTATCGATACGGCAATCGAGTATGCAACAATTGCCGCCGGTATCAGTACAACCCGTCTGGGGGCCCAGTCGTCTCTGCCGGACCGCTATACACTGGAAATGTACCGCAAGAAACTGATTGGACGTATTTCATAGAGTTTATAATCCAATGCGGGTGCGGGCCAAGACGTTATACAAAAATCACCTTTCCGCTTATTATAGAGGTGTCCAAGCCGCTATCAGTGAAAGGAAAGGTGATTTATATGGCGAAGAAAGCCATTGTTTTTTTAATTATTTATTTAGTGTGAGTTAATTCCGGCAGCAGACTTAAAATTTCCGCCTCCTGTCTGATGGCTGTTTCTTCCAGGTCTTTTGCCCGATTCAGCATCTCTCTCCGGTACGGTTCGTCAGTGATGGTCTTCACGTTAATTCTGATATTATAGACGGCTCCCAGAATTGCAGCACGCAGCAATAAGGCTCCGACCAAGGCATCAGGGCCGGCATTCCGATTTCCCTTCTCAATAGCCTCGCGGCATAGAGCCAGCGCTTTGACGGACTTTTCAGCCACCTCGAGCGGAGTTTGAACAGCAGCTTTTAAACCGTTCTGCATGGCGGCATTACGTACGGCGCTTTCCTCCTGTGTCACTTTGGGAAGGGCCAGCGCGGTTTTATATTTGCGGAAGGAATCAATATCATTCTGAATATCATCCAGCAGTGACTCACGTAATACTGCGCATTGCCGGTCCACTTCCTGAAAGCGGTGCTTTACATTCGTATATTTATTATTCGAAATGGTTTTTCTGGAAACCATTGATACAAGAGCGGCTCCATAAGCGCCGGAGAGAGCGGCTGCGCTGCCGCCTCCTGCAACGGGGAGTTCTGCACCGATTCCCCGGGCAAATTCTCCGACGGTCATATCTTTAAAATCCATATGTATTCCTTCTTTCTGTATCAAGGCAAACGGTTACAGCAGATAGGTCTCAAAAATCTGATCTGCAGAAAAGGGGCCTTCACGCAGGGATTCCAAATTGAGATATTCTCTGGCTATTTCAATCAGCATATCCAGAGACAGCATACCGATCTGACAGCTGACGATAGGGATTCCGTGCTTTAATGCCAGCGCCCTGATACATTCAATGACAGTGCAGACAGAGGTTTTTTTTAATTTGTCAAATCCATTGAAACCTGGACCAAATTCCTTTCCTTCATTTCAACACCGATAGCTTTAACATAACGGAACCCTCCGCTGCTGAAGCGCACACGTTTTGCAATCTCCTTTGCAATGGACAAATCAGTTGTTCCCAGATTAACATTCAGAGCAATCATAAAATCCCTGGCTCCGATGGCTGTAACTCCACCCGTCAGGTGAATTGTGTGTTAACCGGCCGTATGCCCTCCCTTTTATTGGGGGCTGTGACCTGTGCGCGGAGCGTGCAGATTATCGTACCGAACGGCGGAATAACACGCTTCGCGATGCACAGAAACGGCAAAAAGTGCCGTTTCGCGCCGCGTAACTCGGGATTTTCGTGTGAAATACACACGAAAACACCTCGCGGAACATTCCCCTGTGAACAGCAGCGAACTGTTACATGAGTTTGCAGATTTATTAACAGGTGTCTTGTCATATGAAAAATGATATGCTATACTGTTGCGAGTGTGGTTGGTTCCGCCGGCGTCTGCCTGGAAATGGATGAAAAAAGCAGGAAAGGCCGTTTGAAAAGCGGCAGAATAGAGGATGGTATGACAAAACAGGAAGAGATAAACCAGTTAAAAAAAGAGAAGGATGCAGTGATCCTGGCTCATTACTATGTGGAGCCGGAAGTGCAGGAAATTGCCGATTATGTGGGCGATTCTTTTAACCTAAGCAAGGCCGCGGCCGGTCTTCCCAACAAGACACTTGTGTTTTGCGGCGTTTTATTCATGGGGGAGAGCGGAAAACTGCTCAGTCCGGACAAAACGGTGCTGATGCCTGATGCCGGGGCGGATTGTCCCATGGCCCATATGGTCAGAAGGGAAGAGGTGGAGCAGGCAAGAAGGGAGTACCCGGATTTGGCTGTAGTCTGTTATATCAACTCCACGGCCGAGATCAAATCCTGGGCAGATGTGTGCGTCACCTCAGCCAATGCAGTGCAGATAGTAAAAAATCTGCCGAATAAAAATATTTTATTTATCCCGGACAAGAATCTGGGCCGCTTTGTAGCGGAACGGGTACCGGAGAAGAATGTAATGACGGTAAATGGGTTCTGTCCGGTTCATGAACAGATGCGGGCGTCGGAAATCGAAAGCCTCAAATGTGAACATCCGGATGCCAAAGTCCTCGCTCATCCGGAATGTAATGGTGCGCTATTGGAGAAAGCTGATTATACCGGTTCCACAACAGGAATAATAAATTATGTATCATCGAGCGAAGCAAAGGAATTTATAATAGCGACAGAGTGCGGAGTCCGCTATGAGCTGGAACAGAAAAACCCGGGGAAGGAATTTCATTTTCCGGCTACCGAGCCGATTTGTACCGATATGAAAAAAATTACACTGGATAAGATTATTGATGTATTAAAAACAGGAGTCAACAGGGCCGAAGTGCCAAAAGACCTTGCCGCCCCTGCAAAAGCCACACTGACACGAATGCTGGAACTGGTCAGATGATAAGGGGGCATAATTATGGTGAAAAACCTTTATTACGATGTTGTGATTGCCGGCTGCGGAGTAGCGGGTCTTTATACGGCCCTCAGCCTGCCGGAGGATCAGAAAATACTGATGCTTTCTAAAGAGGGAATTGAAAATTGCGATTCCATGCTGGCCCAGGGCGGCATTTGTGTAATGCGGGATGAAGAGGATTATGAACCCTACTTTGAGGATACGATGAAAGCCGGACATTACGAGAACAGGAAAGAAAGCGTTGAAATAATGATACGTTCCAGCCGCGGAGTGATAGATCATCTTCTGAAACTGGGTGTCCGTTTTGACATGAATCCGGACGGCAGCCTGAATTACACTCGGGAGGGAGCGCATTCGAGGCCGAGAATATGTTTCCACAAAGATATTACTGGAAAAGAAATCACCACGGTAATTCAAAAACGGGTCAGGGAACTGCCGAACGTGACGGTTATGGAATTTACGGCTATGACTGATATCCTTGTCTCGGGAGGCGCCTGCACCGGCATGATTGCAAAGACGGAAAAAGGAGAGATTCTTCATATACATACCAGGGATACCGTTATGGCTACGGGAGGGATTGGTGGCCTCTACGAGCATTCAACCAATTTCCCCTGTCTTACAGGAGATGCTCTGGCGATCGCAAAAAAATACGGTGTGGAGCTTGAGAACATGGATTATGTACAGATCCATCCGACCAGCCTTTACAGTGAGAAGCCGGGCAGAAGCTTTCTGATATCGGAATCTGCCAGGGGAGAAGGGGCCGTACTGCTGAATGGAAGAGGAGAGCGTTTTGTAGATGAACTGCTCCCCAGGGATGTAGTCACAAAAGCTATACATGCAGAGATGGAGCGGGAGTGCAGCCGCCATGTATGGCTCTCATTTGAGCCGGTGGGTGAAGCTCAGATTCGGAACCATTTCCCGAATATTTACAGAAGGTGTCTGGAAGAAGGCTACGACATCACAAAAGAACCGATACCGGTTGTCCCGGCCCAGCATTATTTTATGGGGGGGATTCATGTGGACTGTAATTCAAGAACCACGATGGACCACCTTTACGCGGTGGGGGAGACCAGCTGTAACGGTGTCCATGGAAAGAACCGCCTGGCCAGCAACAGTCTGCTGGAGAGTCTTGTATTTGCACAAAGGGCCGCAGCCAGTATGGCAGAGGGCCGGAAAGGGAGTATCAAATATGAATCCAATTACCATGCTGCTTGCTGCTGACAAATATATCCGTCTTGCTTTGGAGGAGGATATTAACAGTGAGGATGTAACGACTAATTCCGTGATGCCGGAATACAAAAAGGGGGAAGTGCAGTTAATCTGCAAAGAGGACGGAATTATAGCCGGACTTCCAATTTTTGAGAGAGTATTTTTGCTGCTGGATCCCCGGACTAAGGTAACCTTTGATGTGAAAGATGGAGACAGAGTGGAAAAAGGCCGGCAACTTGCCACCGTGACCGGAGATATCCGGGTTCTTTTGTCGGGGGAAAGAACAGCCCTCAACTATCTCCAGCGTATGAGCGGTATTGCAACCTATACGAATACGGTTGTGAAGCTTTTGGAGGGGACAAAGACAAAACTTCTGGATACCAGAAAGACAACGCCCTGCATGAGGATATTTGAAAAATATGCAGTCAGGGTTGGCGGAGGAAATAACCACAGATATAATCTTTCAGACGGGATTCTGCTGAAAGACAATCATATTGACGCTGCAGGAGGCGTGAAGGAGGCCATAGCGGCTGCAAAAGCATATGCACCCTTTGTGCGCCGGATTGAAGTGGAAACGGAAAATCTTTCTATGGTCCGGGAGGCTGTGGAAGCGGGGGCCGACATCATTATGCTTGACAACATGACGCCCGGACAGATGGCAGAGGCAGTCAAAATAATTGATGGCCGTGCGGAAACGGAATGTTCGGGTAATATAACGAGGGAAAATATCAGGGCAATTACGGAAACAGGCGTGGATTATGTTTCAAGCGGCGCTCTGACTCATTCTGCCCCAATTCTGGACATCAGCCTGAAACATCTGCGTGCCGTGGAGTGATGGCTCTAATGCGGCTGCTTACAGTAACGCTCTGATTGATATGCCGGCAGAAATGCGGTGATTGTAGTTGCATGGACGGCGGCAATGTATTAAAATTGGAATAGAAATTTTGAACCTCCGCTGATTACGGCCGTTATGCTGCGGCATGTTGTGGCTATGTGGCATGAATTGTGATTCACAGCGGTGAATAAAGGCAGAGCATAAACTGGAAAGGACAGGAACGCCGGAATGGGTATGAGATTGAATAATAAGGAAGAGAGCACGGCCGGAGCAGAGAGCGCGCTGACCGGAACGCAGAGACGCAAAAAGATTCTGGCACTGATGAGGCAGACCTCTCATCCCCTTTCCGGCGGAGCGCTGGGGAGAGAGACGGGCGTAAGCCGGCAGGTGGTAGTGCAGGATATCGCTCTCCTTCGCACGGAAGGATATCCGATTGTCGCCACGGCCAGGGGATATATTCTGAATGAGGCCAGCCAGGCAGTGAGACTTTTCAAAGTATGCCATAACAATGATGAGACAGAGGATGAATTAAAAACAATTGTAGATTTGGGCGGCTGCGTTCTGGACGTGATGATCAACCACCGCGTATACGGAAAAGTAACGGCTCCGTTGAATATCAAGAACCGCCGTGATATACAAATATTTATGAATGACATTGAATCGGGCAAGTCTGCTCCGCTGATGAATGTGACTTCGGGATATCATTTCCACCGCGTGTCGGCGGAGCAGGAAGAAATTCTTGATGAAATCGAAGAGGCGCTCCGGGAAAAACATTATTTGACAGAGCTTATGCCATATGAGGAGATGTAGAAATCTGCCGGCGGGCATGCAGATGGCGGCTGCATTCTAAGCCTGCCGGTCTGCGTAATTGCTGCGCTGACCGTGCGAAAAGGCAGCGGCAGCAGGTATACGGCAAATGAATGAAAATGTAACAGTTCAGCCCTGATGTATTCCGCGAGGTGTTTTCGCTGTTTTTTGCGAAAATTCCGAGTTGTGCGGCGCGAAACGGCGTTTTTTGCCGTTTCTGTGCATCATTTGTTACGGTTTAGCGGAAGGCTGAACTGAAACAAAAATATGGTTTGAATGGAAGAAAATACTTGCGGTGTTACAGGTTATGTGGTATACTATGACCCGTTGATGCGTTTTTCTACAGTTGTTACCAAAATTCTTCAAATTGTGCTTGACAGTCAGACAGTTTTAGTTTATACTACTTTTGCTGTCAAAAACGCAGCAAGATATGCCAGGTTGGCAGAACAGCCGAAAACGGAGAAAGTTAGATTGCCAAATGTTTGGCCAAATCGCAAAGTGAATATGAGTCTGTAGCTCAGTTGGATAGAGCAACGGCCTTCTAAGCCGTGGGTCGGGGGTTCGAATCCCTTCAGGCTCGTCGAATCTAAATCGACGATTTAGATTCCCTATGGTGGGTATAGCGCAGTTGGTTAGCGCGCCAGATTGTGGCTCTGGAGGCCAAGGGTTCGAATCCCTTTATCCACCTTCCCTTTATGGGAGTTTGCTGATGGGCTATCGCCAAGCGGTAAGGCACAGGACTTTGACTCCTGCATTCGTTGGTTCAAATCCAACTAGCCCAGTTAAATACGGGGTATTAGCTCAGTCGGTAGAGCACTTGACTTTTAATCAAGTTGTCCGGGGTTCGAATCCCCGATGCCTCATGAATGAAAGATAGCGGAAAACCTTGTAATTACAGGGCTTTCCGCTTTTTTGACGGTAAAATTATCTAGGCGATTTTATAGAAAAACAACGAAAAAACATGTCTAAAAACTGTCCAAGTAAGCAAAAAAAATCAGGATGTCTAAATTCTGTCCAAGTTGTCACAGTGCAATCGCTGTTTTTACGACCTCCTGAACGTTCTCCTTTTCTTCCACAATATGGCTGTAAACGTCGATGACCATCTTCTCTGTGTCTCCCAGCAGCTCCGCGATTTTCTTCGTAGATATTGCTGGTATCTGGTAGCACAGTTCGGTACAATAATTGTGCCTGAAGATATGTGCAGTCAGGCCGTGGATGACGTACAGGTTTTCAGTTCCGCCGGCGGCCAGATTCATTTTATTAATAATACGCTCCCACATGCGCCGGTAACTGCTTTTGGTCATCATGCGGCCGTCCTGGGTGTGCATCAGATACGGTGCTGTCAGGCCTTTAAGATACTCCTTTAGATGGATGGCCAGAAATGGAGGGATAGGCACCGTACGCACCCCGTTTTCGGTCTTTGTATTCTTTACCCCGGGATTATTCACCCGAAACTCTACAGACCCTCTAACGGTCAATTCAGACGTTTTTAAATTGATATCAAGGGGCTTCAGGGCCAGCACTTCGCCGCGGCGGAGGCCGCAGCCGTAGATAATCAGAACGAATGCCTTTTCCATCGGCGTGAAGTCAGCAGCCTTGATTGCCTTCTTTTCGGTGGCGGTAAGGGGCCGCTTTTCTCTGGCTTTGTACTTTGGCCTGTTGATTTTTTCGCACAGTTCCCGCAACGCCTTTTCCGGGAGAAGTCGTTCATCCACAGCAGCCCGGATAATTTGTTTATATGTCAACATGATTTGTTGGCATATACGAGGTTTTTCGGATGCATTGTTGATAAGTAGCTGTAAATGTACTTTTCTTAGGTCCTGCAGCTTAACGCCTTCCAGCGCGGCAAAGTGCTTGTCTATTATATTTTTATACATCATCCTTGTATTATACTCCCGGACAGCCTTGCTGGTCTCCAGCCATTCATCGGCGTAGGCCAGAAAGGTCATATCCGATGTCTGGATTTGATTTCCTTCTTCAATCCGGCGTTTCAATGCATTGACCTGTTTTTCAAGGTCGGCGCTGGACTTTCTTGATTTCAAGTTGATTCGATGTTTCTGGCCGTATTCGTCATAAGTACCGTCCCAAGCCTTAGTACGATAAATACCATATTTGTCAGGTTTATATTTTTGCTTTGCCATTATATCATCCTTTCCTGTTGCGATACCGCAATTAATTTTGGGTATAAAAAATACGCCCCTTGCCAGGACGCTCCGAGGATGATATAATTTAGGTGTTCAAACCAAACTAAATCTTCCGGAGCTTCCGGCAAGAGATTATGTAAAAAGCTTCTGTGTTACCAGCACAGGGGCTTTTTGCTTACTATTTATTTTGTAGCAATAAATGTGGCAGATTTATTAGACCAGAAACTTGGAGAAAACTTAATCTCAAGATTCTTCCAATCTTCTGGAACCTGATATGCTATAATACCGTTCATTTTTTTACCCGCAGCAACAGAACCATCTAATTGATTCTTCCCTTTTCCTTCGGGAGCCTGCAAGCCAAGAATATCTTGATTAACGGAGTAGTCATCACAATACGCCTCGAAGCTCATTATTGAACTTACCGATATATCCTTGTCTGAATTATTTGATATTTCAAATTCACATAAGATGAAAATATTTCCTTCGTCTGGTGTTAAGAAGTCTGAGCCTTTTGATTCAGTTGTTCCAAGCAGTGATACTTGAATACCTTTAATATCTGCAACTTCACCCACGTCAAAAGTGGTTTTTTCAGCAATTGTGGTTTCAGGAGCGGCCGTTATTTCTTCTTGATTCGATTTGTTGCTTTGGGCTGTAGTGACAGTAGTATTAGAAGGATCCTCCTCATTGCTTTTACCGCCAACGCAAGAGCCGATTAAACCAATCACAACAACTATAATAATAGCTGTAAGACACCCTCCTGGTCCTTGTTTTTTTCTACATTGTGGGCATATCTTTGCACCATAAGGTATCTCTGTCTTACAGTGCTTACATGTTTTTGTTGCCGGTTTTTCTTTTTTCATAACTCTTTTCCTCCGTAGATTTATTTATTAAAAAGCCAAAGGCTATTTTAATCTAGGCTGCATCTTCTGAAAAGTCCAGTTCACTGATACTCTCATTGACTGATTCCAGAATCGCATTCTTTTCGATAAAGGAGATCCAAGCTGACGGAAAATCGGACTTAATTTCTTTTTTTAGATTGTTGTAAAGCGTTTCCATCGCTTTTTTCCACATCTCACCAGCAGCCTTCTCCATTTTTTTATCTGTCCAGCGGCTTTTTGCAGGTCGTTTAACATTCTTTGCTCGCTGGAACTGCATGGCTTTAAACATAAATGTTTGATAACCAGTAAGATTCTTTTCTAGGTATTCTAAAAATTCTTTGTATTTCACATGATCACCTCCTCATATCTTCATCCTTATTTCAATGGTGCGATAATCACAACCATATAGATCGGCTATTTCAACACTGTTACAGCATTCTCTTGATAGCAAAAAATCATCTGATATTACCATGTACGCCGAAAATAAATTCGCCTCTCTTTCCACAGTGGAATTTAGATACGTATAGTTACGAAGGAAGTAACAATTTTGTTTTCGGTGCATGATGGCGTGGCCCAGTTCATGTGCCATGACAAAAAGCAATTCCGGTCCTTCTAAGCAATCGTTGATAAAAATACATCTGTGATTTTTGGCAAATAAATAGCATCCTGCGTATTCTCCCAAAGGGCCAAATTGCACTTGTATTTTCATTTGTCTTGCTATTTCAAAAGGATCTGTAGTGCTGTAATGCCGTATGCAATACGCCACGAGGCGCTTGACCCGTTCTCTTTCACCCATAAAGTCACCTACTTTTTATTTTTGTATGGGTTGTATTTCTCTTTGTTGATCTTCTTTAAATGGTGGAGCATTATATCTAACTGTTGTGCAAAAAGCTCCTGGGTTTCCTCCGGGATCTCTGCACCATCAAAACTCGCCGGTCCGTTCTCACCATTTCTAAGTTTCTCCATAATGCTATTTAAATCTTTCGCAATGTCTCTCTCATCCTTTGGGGTAAGTGTAATTTCTTTCTCTTTAGGTTCTTCTATACCTGTCATAAGGTATTCTACAGATACGCCAAAATAATCAGCGATTTTTTTCATATTATCGGTTTTGGGCGTACTCCGTCCTCTTTTCCAATCACTTAAAGTGGATTGAGTAATTCCAGTATCTTTCGATACTTTATAGGCTGTTATTCCATATTTTTGTAACAATTGCTCAAAAACTTCATACATAATTTGTCCACCTTTCACAAACCGCAGACAATACTAAGAAAAACCGAAAAAAATATTGACTTTATCGGAAATGCATAGTATAGTATGAACATACAAAGAAAATCCAATGCGGTATCATTTGTATGATGCGGAAATGTTATTTACTTCGTCTGGTAAACAAAGCATATCACATTTCCGTAGTAATTTCAATAACATGTTAACAGAAAGGAGGTGTAATTGTGTACGAAAAATTTGCTGATTTATTGTCAAAAAGTGACAAAACTGCATATCAAGTATCTAAAGACACCGGTATTGCCCAATCAGTTTTATCGGATTGGAAAACTGGCCGCAGTAAGCCAAAGGCCGACAAACTTAAAATTTTAGCCGATTACTTCGGTGTCCCAATTGATTATTTTCTTAAATAAAAACACATGTTCGATAAAACCAATATATCACCATAATATGCATGTGTCAATGAGAAGGGAGGGAGAGATGTTTAGGCGATTACTGGTGATTTTATTTCTTGGCAATAAAGAAGAATGTTATCGGGTTATCCGTATTAAAGGAAGTTTATATATGGTGTGTGTACGACGTTACGAACCAGCGGACAATTTTATCAATAGGATGGAAAAAGCCTTGCAGAAGCAAGGCGAAAAAAAATTATAGTGGCAGACTTTTTAATTGTGGCATGGCTGCCTCTAACTGTGAAATGATAGATTCGTGAAGTTGAATGTCATTACAAGGGATTTTGGCTTTATTGATTCTAAATCAGTTAAGTGTTTTTTAAGATTCCCATAAAGATAAATTATTTCATTGTCACTCAATTCAATGGCCACAGTAAATCCTCCTTTGTTATATTTCAGCCTGGCGGGGCTGATAAGGAGATTGTATCACGCAGAAGGGAACAAAACAATGTGTCAATGAGAAAGGAGGGCGAGAGAGGTGATATCTGTTAAGGATGCTACACGAATTGTAGAAGAATGTAGAAGTATAAACGGAAAAGTCCGGAAAATAACATTCCCCATTTTTGAAAAAGATGAACTAGAAAGAGCTGAGACTATTGTAAGCGCTTTGGAAGGCTTAACAATAGAATCAGCCCAGATTCTTCTTGAACGAATTAATCAATATCTACTTCAGGATGTAATTTCCTAAAAGTGGCGAGGTATTGCTTTTGTTTCGTCGGCAGAAGGTGCTTTAGCTTCTGAATTAAGATATTCTAAAACATTTTCATAGCAATTACGATATTCTTCAACTAATATTGGTGCCGACAACTGCTTTCCAGCCATACGAGCAATAGCAATATCGTGAGCGATTTGTTCGTTAGTAAACATAGTGTATCTCTCCTTTCGTGTATACTTGGCGCTGCAACGCCTGTACTTAAATTATAGGAGAGGAAATAGAAAAACGCAATATTGTAAACAGTATCGGGCATAAGGACGATAAAATCAAGAAAGGAGCGCGATTGCATGCTGGAGTTTCCAAAACCAATCATGAAGATGTCTGAGCTTCAGAAAATGGGTTTTCCGGAGACGTATTTAAAGCGGGCCTACGGTGATAAAAACCAGACCTTTGCCAGCAAGATGAATCCGGCATTAACAAAAAGTCCAATTATATTTGATACAGCCGGATTCAAAATCTGGTGGGAAAAACAGATCGAGGCACAGGTTCGGTCGATGCCCAGGAGAAGAGGGAGGTGATACCAATGCACAAACATGATTACACCGGTACCCAGGTCGTCCGAATGCGGCGTCAGCTGCGGGAAGAGAAAGCTGAGCAGCTGTGGCTGTGCAAGCTGCTGGCCGTGGCGATTATCCTGTGTGCGGTACTAACCGGGACGCTGCTGGCCGTGGCTGTCGCTGCTGGAATGTTGTGAGGGAGGAGGGACAAGGATGCTTAGAACTACCACAAAAGAGATTCTGCTGACAGAGCTATCGAATCGGAAGCCAGAGGAGATCCGCTTGAGCTTTGCAATCGGATGGATGCGGGCAGAAGAAAACTTGTTGTACACAAGCGGAGAGGTTTTGAGGCTGCTAGAGGCAATTAAAGGAGAAATAGGGCCCGCCGGCGGCGAAATGGATTTGATAGGAGGAGAGAATCACAATGAAAAATATATTTGAAAGCGATAAATTTGATACCCAGGTTATTGCCCAAGGTGCATGTCTGGATCACCTGAACGACAAAACCTACACAATCGAGACCGTAACATTCCGGCTGAACCATGTTGCCTTGAATGCCTGGTGTCGTTCGGAAACAATGAACTCCCGTGATTGCTACGAGACGAATAAGGAATGGGAAGAAAACCGAAAAAAGTATGAGGTGAAGCGTTTTAATGTGAAAAAGATGATTCTGGAAAGCCTGGGTATGGATGCAGAGCCGGAACAGGTATCAATTTGTCAGGTGGTATCGGAAGTGTTTACGGCTGTACATATATCAGAGATAACAGGGATGGAGAAAGAAATAGAGCCCACCGGCGGCAACCGGACAGGCTCAGATGATTAAAAAAATATTCACACCCTGATTATAGCAGGGAAGACAGGAGGATGCAATGGTAAAAGTAACAATTGAACATGATGGTAAGACGTATCAGCACGAATGAGATTTATTCATGGGGCAGGTTTCAACGCTTAAGGGGAGTGAACTGTCCGCATCGATTGTAGTAATGGGCAACGGAAATCCTGAAAAAGTGGTCAAAGTGTTGGAACGCATGATAATAAGCATTATCAAGAAGTTATCGGAAGATCCGGTTGTTGTGTGTGGAAGTTTGATTGAAATAAACGAAGGGATTGACCGGGAAATTCGCGAGTATATGAAAGGCAATCTTGATGATATGGCTGACAGTATCAGAAATTTTCTGGCGGAAGAGGAGGCATGACGATGAGAGTAAGTTATTTTCGGTTATGGTGTCTCTTCCGGGAGCGTATTGCAAAAAGAGCCCAGAAAGAGGAGGATTATTCAACTGAAAAACTGGTTCTTTATAAGTTGCTGGCCGAAATGGCTATCCTGGAGGCAGAGGCGGTGCTTGAAGAATGAGAGATATGGATCAGTGCGATGCCTGTGAGTCAATAAACGATAATGATGACTGGCATTGTCAGGCTTGCCAGAAAAACAGCCGGAATCGTAAAAAGAGGGCAGCAGTACAAGAGGAAGAATCAGGAGGTAACGATGAGCGAAATTAATTTTAATGTAATTCCGACAACCGGAGTGATAAAAACGAATTTTGAGGATGTGAAGAGACAGCTGGCCGAGGAAGTTGGCCAGTATGAAAATGTGGTTTTCACAGAGGAAACAAAAACAGATGCAAAAAAGACGGTCGCAGATCTGCGGAAACTGCGGAAATCCATTGATGACAGCCGAAAAGAAGTAAAAAAACAGTGGATGGTTCCTTATGAGAGGTTTGAGGCCGAAGTAAAGGGACTGCTGGGCATGGTGGACAAGCCTATTAATTCTATCAACGGCCAGGTGGAAGCCTTTGAACAGGAACGGATTAAAGTGAGGAAGGCAGAGATTGAGGGGATTTACGCGGAGGAAATCGGGGAGCTAAAGGACTTCCTGCCCCTGTATAAAATTAGCAATGAAAAATGGCTGAATGCCGGTACGTCCGTCAAGGCAATCCGGAAGGCAATGGCCGAATCCATCGCCGATGCCAGGGCAGGAAAAACAGCGATTGAAGCCATGCAGTCGGATGCGGTTCCGGCCGCTCTCCGGAAATTCCAGGCGACTCTGAACCTGGCGGATTGTATCGCTTATATCAACCAGTGTGAAGCCCAGAAGGCGGAGATTTTACGCAGGGAAGAAGAATTTCGGCGCCAGGAAGAGGAGCGCAGGCACCAGGCGGAAATTGAACGTGTCCGGACGGAGGAACGCCAGAGAATGGCAGTAGAGGAGAGGAGCCGGAAAGAGGCGGAGCAGAAGACGGTAGAGGCAGTAAAGAGTGTGAATGCAGAGATGGCTGCGGAACTTGCTCTGCCAGAATCCTACACGGCTGTCTATACGGTTGTCGGAACCGATGAGGAGCTGCGGGAACTGGAGATGGCCATGCTTAGCCTGGGCCTTTACTACGAAAGGAAGGATATCTGATGCCGAATATTATTACAGTCAGTAAGCGAAAGGAAATGAAGATCAGCCGAAACGCAAGAGGAGACGGTGTTATTAAGATTGACTCAGAATCTGCGGATGTCCTGGAGCGTCTTTTGGGCGAGGCAAATGCTGATTTGTCTGTTAGGGAACTGGCATCCTGCCTGATTAAGTATGCGGCCAACGATACGATCATTAAGATCGAGGGAGAGGAGGATACCTGATGCCGGAAGTTGGTAAAATTTACGAAACCATCAACAATGTGATGGGGGAAATCGGCTCCATCGGAAAGAATAAGAGGAGTCAGCAGGGGTTTAATTACCGGGGCGTTGACGATGTCATGAACGCCCTGGCTCCAGCCTTTATCAAATATAAGCTGTTTGTGGTACCGCAGGTACTGGAACAGAACCGGGAGGAGCGGAGTACTACCCGGGGCGGCATGCTGATTTATTCTATTTGCAAGATACTCTACACTTTTTATGCGGAAGACGGATCCCATGTAGAAGTCGTCACGATTGGGGAAGGAATGGACAGTGGAGACAAGGCAACGAATAAGGCAATGGCGATTGCATTTAAATACGCCTGCTTTCAGATCTTCTGCATCCCAACTGAGGAGATGGCCGATCCAGATGCGGAGGGGCATAAGGTAGAGCCGAAAGGGAAAGAAAAGCCAAAGCAACTACCGAAAGAATCTCTGGCTCCTGTAACAGCAGGGAAGACATCCGCAGAAAAAGAATCGGTAAAACGGATTATTCCGGAAGAGATGAATGCTGTTAGGGCTTTGATTGAGAAGTACAGTTCCATGGGGCTCAAGATAGAGAAGATTTTAAAGATGTACCAAATTAAAGATCTGTCTGAAATGTCCCAGGAGCAGTATACAGATTGCATGAAAAAATTGAAGCTGTACGAAAAGGAGGAACCAGCCCATGAACAAAGCAATCCTAATGGGAAGACTGACCCGGGATCCGGAAATTAGATATACACAGGGAGAGCGCGCAATGGCCATTGCAAGATATACACTTGCCGTGGATCGGCGTGGCCGCAGGAGCCAGGACGGAAACGAGCAGACGGCAGATTTTATTAATATTGTGGCATTTGACAGAGCAGGAGAATTTGCGGAGAAGTATTTCCGCCAGGGGCTCAAGGTCCTTGTGACCGGAAGAATCCAGACAGGCAGCTATACAAACCGGGACGGCCAGAAGGTATATACGACAGAAGTAATTGTAGAGGATCAGGAATTTGCAGAGAGTAAGAATGCGGCAGGCGGAAATGAAGGCGGTTACCGCCCGGCAGAACGTCCGGCCCCATCCGGTGCGATTAGCGATGATTTCATGAACATTCCTGACGGAGTAGAGGATGAAGGTCTTCCGTTCAACTAGAGGTGATGAATCATGAACATACAGGTAGACAGCAGGGAGAAAGCGAAGGCTATACAGAAAATCATAACGGAATTTGACCGCCATGGAGTGAACCATTTTGTATCAAAGCTATATGTCGGGGATTATATGAATTTTGACAATCCCCGTTTGATTATAGATAGGAAACAGAGTCTAAGCGAACTGTGTAACAATGTCTGCCAGGAACATAACCGATTTCGGGATGAGATCCTGAGGGCACGAGAACATGGCATCAAGCTTATTATCTTATGTGAGCATGGGAAGGGAGCCGAACGCCTGGAGGACGTTATCTGGTGGAAAAATCCCCGGAGGGTTGAGCGGTACAAAGATTTGAAGACCGGAAAATGGATGGAGCGGGAAACGAAGGCAACGACAGGAGATAAGCTGTATAAGATACTGCGCACATTTGAACGCAAATACGGCTGCCGGTTCCTGTTCTGCGACAAGAAGGATACTGGCCGGCGGATTATTGAATTATTGGCGGTGACAGAATGACAAAAGAAGAAATTAAAGCGGAATACAGTATGCGGGATGTAATCAGCCGTTATGGTCTGATTCCGAACCGCGCCGGCCTGGTGCGCTGCCCGTTCCATAAAGGGGATCGGGAGCCGTCCATGAAGATTTATGAGAAGGATTTCAACTGCTATGGCTGTGGGGCGAACGGAGATATTTTTACTTTCGTCCAGATGATGGAGGATGTCAGCTTCAAGGAAGCCTTTCAGATTCTCGGAGGAACGTATGAGAAGCCGACCTTTTCTTCCAGGCTGGCTGTGTACCGTTCCCGTAAACGCCGCGAGATGGCCCATAAGAAACAGGAGCGCGCAGCAGAGAAGAAAGAACTGAACAACATGCTCATCAGCATCTACAGGCAGCATCTGGAGCGCTCCGAGCCTTACAGTGATGTCTGGTGTGATTGCTATAATGCCCTGCAGTATCAGCTGTACCTGCACGGCGAAATAAACGGATTGGAATTGAGGTGATGAACGATGGTGCCGTTAAATCAGCTCACGGCAGAAAGCATCCTCTCCGATGAGGTGCTGACCGAAGTGTTTGACCAGGAGGATGAGCTGTATAAATCACGGCTCCTGTTATCACTGGAAGACCGGGCCGGGGAACTGGGCGTGAAAAAGAAATTTCAGGAGTTAATAAAGGCATATAAGCGGATAGAACGGGAGATGCGGCGCCAGGAACGGGAACGGAAGGGCCGGCCGTCGGTACTGGAAAACTGGACGAATTTTGAAGGTCCCTATGACCGGATGCAGTGCCGTCAGTGGATTGCCACAGAAGAGGGAATCTGCCTGAATAACCCATCGACCGGATACACGGATGTCCTGGCCTGCTATCACCCGATCCTACCGGTGGAGCGCCTGAAAAACCTGGAGACCGGGGAGGAGCAGATTAAACTGGCCTATAAGCGGAACAGTCGATGGGAGGAGATTATCGTGCCGAAGACAATGGTGACCTCTGCCAACAAGATAGTAAGCCTGTCCGGCCGAGGGATTGCGGTTACCAGCGAGAATGCAAAGTACCTGGTGCGGTATCTGGCCGACGTGGAAAATGCCAATGAGGATCACATCGCGGTGCAGTATTCCACATCAAAATTAGGTTGGATCCGCGGTGGGTTCCTGCCGTATGACTCGGAAGTGGTGTTCGATGGGGATGCCCGGTTCCGTCAGATTGCGGAGAGTGTGGCCCAGGTGGGCAGCAGGACGGCCTGGTATGAGCATGTGGCGGAGCTGCGCAGGACGAACCGGACAGAGATTAAATTTATGCTTGCATCGTCCTTTTCAAGTGTCCTTGTGCAGCCACTGGGCGGCCTGCCATATTTTGTGGACCTATGGGGAGAGACGGAAGGTGGAAAGACCGTGGCTCTAATGGTTGCGGCATCCGTATGGGCAAATCCGGATGAGAGTGCCTACATAAAGGACTATAAAGGCACAGAGGTTGGGCTGGAGGCCACGAGCGATTTGCTCAATCATCTGCCTCTTATCCTGGATGATACCAGCAAAAAAAATCGGAAAATCGAAGATAACTTCGAGGGCCTGGTCTATGACCTGTGTTCCGGTAAGGGAAAGTCCCGCTCGAACAAAGAACTGGGATTGAACCGGGAGAACCACTGGAAGAACTGCATCCTAACCAACGGAGAACGCCCCCTAAGCTCCTATGTGACCCAGGGAGGCGCAATTAACCGCATTCTTGAAATTGAGTGCGGACAGAGAGTATTTGCGGATCCGGGGCAGACGGCAGAGCTTGTGAAACAGAATTACGGTCATGCCGGCCGTGAATTTATAGATGTGCTGAAGGAAATGGGCTGGGAGAAGATCAGGGGAATCCAGCAAGGGTTTTTACGGCAGCTTGTAGACGATGAGAAGATGCAGAAACAGTCCCTGTCCCTGTCCATCATACTGACCGCCGATAAGCTGGCTGCAGACTATCTGTTTAAGGATGGCCGGTATATCAGCCTGGAGGAGGCTAGGGAGGTCCTGGTGGACAGGGAAGAACTCTCCGACAACGAGCGCTGCTACCAATTCCTGATGGATAAGGTCGCTATGAACCCGGCACGGTTTGATATAGACAACGAGAATGTGGAAAAGTGGGGCGCAATCAAGGATGGATATGTCCTGTTTTATGTCACGGCTTTTACCGGAATATGCAAGGATGGCGGTTTCTCACGGGCATCTTTCCTGGCATGGGCGAACCGGAAGGGGATGCTGGAGACAGACCAGAACCGTACGGATAAGCTAAAGAGCGTCAGAGGAAGGAAAGTGCGCTGTGTCGTACTGAAACTGAATGACGGTGCGGACAAGGACGGTTTTATGAAGGTGAGTGAGGAAGACGGGCAGATGGAGCTTCCATTTAACTGATAGCATGGTTACGGTAACCAAGGCATGGTTACTGCAAAAAGCTAGGATTTATGCTGGTTTACGGGATGTTTTGGGGTGAGGTAACCAAAGTAACCATCCGAAAACTATCCCTATATACAGAAAAAATATTTTACACATATGCGTAAAACAATGTGTCTCGCGCGTAAGAGTATGAAAATCGTGGTTACTTTGGTTACCTTTGCCGGCAAAGCCTTATTTTATAAAGGCTTGAACGGTAACCAACAGATTCGAAAAAATGGTTACGGTAACCTGAAAAAATGGTTACTAAGAGGAATGATTATGACAAATGACACAATTAAGGCGCTGTTTAACGACACGCATAACGGCTTTTTCCGGAAGTGGCGGGACCGTGTCCCGGCTCCCGACTCAGACGATTGGGAAAGGATTGTGCGGGAAGCCGGCCAATTAATGGAAAAGTATGGACACGATCAACGGGCCAAACAGATTATTTTGTGGTTTTTGGATGAATTGGATACACGGAGCAAGCGAAGGCAGGAAAAAGGCGGATGCTGAAGAGGAGGAGAAAATGAAAGTAAGAATATCGATACCAGGACTTTACACAGCAATGGAATTGGATGAGGAGAAAGCGTTCAGAGCTTTTCGAAAGCTGAATGAAGTGCTGTTGAGTCAGATTAAGGCACTAGAGGACAAAACGGCGGAGGCTCCGGAGATTGTAGAACCAGAGAGAAACTGGGAATCAATACTGGAAGAAAAGGAACGGGAAATAGAAACTAAAGATCCGATACGGACTACATACAAAGGATTTATATACGCCAGATGTTCGGAGTGTGGAACGGTCAGAGGGTTTTGCATGAAAAAGGCAGCCGATCACTATCACTGTGATAGCTGTGGAACGAGGACAGTATTCGAAAAGCCGCTGATTCCACTTCGGGTGAATTGCGAATGTGGTGCACGGTTTAAATATCTGACAAACCTGACTGAGTCAGCCTTTGATATTCCATGTCTGGAGTGCGGGGCGCCAGTGGCAGTAGAGTGGAATGAGAAGAAGACATTGTATGAGACGATCCGATAAGGATGATTCGGGATGATCGAGGATAAGAATTGTTGGAACTGTCTGCACGAATATCTCTGCAGCTGGGAACCGGCGGGAGACGAGTGGAGCTGCCCGGAGTGGCAGCCAGAGAAGAGAGCGGAGGAGAAAATGGATGAAGAAAATAAAATTGTTTCCCTGCCCGAACGTGGAGATTCGGATTTACGTTTCGGAGCGGATGGAGCGGGACTATAGAGAGTGCGCAGCTATGGCAGAAAATCCAGAAGGTGGAAAAGATTGTGATACCTGTAGCTGGAGAGGGGCTGAAATCGAAAACACATGTTTCTGTGAGTGGCCGGTTGTGTACGAAAAATTGATAGGAGGATGAGGAAGGGAAAACAGATGGAACGATTAACAGCGGAACGACGCAACGGGATTAAAAGCGGATACTGGTCGCCGGCCAAGAAGGAGGAGCTGGTGCAGCGGCTTGGGGCCTATGAGGACACTGGCCTGACACCGGAGGAGATAGAAGAATTGCAGGAGAGGGAAAAGCCAAAAAGTCTTCCTGCACGGTTCGATCCGGACAGTGTGGAATGTGGAAACTGCGGAAAAGATATTGATATGCTTGAGAATGAAGAATACAAGTTTTGTCCATACTGCGGACAGCGATTAAGTCGTTGAAATGATGATTTAGAGGAGGCGTGAAATGCGATTGATTGATGCTGAACAGATAAATTTTAACGATGCTTTTATAGGGCAATCCGATTTTGCGAGGGATACACGAGAGGCAGCGGAAAGGTTGGTTAAGATGCAAGCAGTTATTAATCAGCGCAGATACTTATTAATCAATGTCAAGGCTGTATATATGACGATCCGGATGCTGACGAGGAGTGCATGCACTGTATGAGAGCATATTCTGACTGTTATTATAAACCATAATTGAGGATTTGAGAGAAAAAGAAAGGTGGCATATGTATGATTGCGAGAAGTCTACTTGACGGGCGCGGGATAGAACACATGAGCATATGTGTTGATTGCATGTTGGACAGTCGAGATAATTGCATCGGAAAAAGAATCATCCTTGAAAACGATCATGTCAAGAATACTTACTCCATTCATCTGATGCAGGGGGCGAGATATAAAAAAGAGTTACAAAAAGGGACAGACGAAACGCTTGAATTGATCGAGCTTCAAAGGTGGTTGTTGGAACATTGCTATATTGAGGATGAACATGCGTGCAAGGAAGCTAGAGAAAGTAAGCTAAATGAAGATTTAGTGGGGTGAAAGCATGGGAAAATCAATACTGATTATAGATACACCGGGATGTTGCTGGGACTGTCCACTTATGGATTATGATTGTGCGGATAACTATTGTAATGCATATGACAATAAATGCATTGACATACCGGATACTATGGGAGGAAAGCCGGATTGGTGTCCGATTCGACCGCTACCAGATTATATAGAGGTTTGCGGGAAGTATCCGCAGCCGGGACCTGTACCATCATATAGGATCGGATGGAACGCGTGCCTGGATAAGATAACTGAGGATTTAGAGTATGGACATTGATATGGCACTGAAATTTATCCATGAAAGGAAGTGAAGTATTGATTGGTTTTTTATCACCCAAAGGTGAGTTTATAGAATGCGCATCATGGGAGCATACATGCAAGGCTTCTGAAATATGTGAAAAAGTATTTAACATTGATTTAAGCGGAATCATAGCTGAAGATTATATTTTGGAAAAAGGGTATGTAGCCATCAGAGCAAGGGATGCTTATATGAATTACTATACCGATAATGGAGATTTCCGACCGATTTCTGAGGAGCAGATAAAATGGTTAAATGATAATTCTGATAGTTTAAATGATATGCAGAAGAAAGATATTGCGGAAATACTGGAAGATATGGACGCTAGAAACAGATGGACTAATCATCAGCTAATTTGACATTTGGAGGAGCAGTATGAAAGCGATAACAATATGGCAGCCGTGGGCGTCACTTATTGCCTGTGGTGTGAAAAAATATGAGACACGGAGTTGGGCAACGAAGTATAGGGGACCGATTGCGATACATTCAGCGCTGAAACCATTTGTGAACTGTTGGTCTTGGTCCACATCTGCAAGAGCCAGAGAAGTCATCTTGCGGAGAATGGGGCTGACAGAAGATTTTGAACCTGAGAAATATTTTCCGCCAGGATGTATTCTTGCCACGGCAGAACTTGTGAATGTCTGGTATATTGTACACCATCCAGGTACCAATATTGATGTGGCGAAAGGCATTCCTGTTGGGGCAGAGAGTGTTACCACAGACAAGCACGCTCCAGACTTTGGAGACTTTTTCGTCCCTTCTTCCGATGAAATGGCACTGGGAGATTGGACGCCCGGTCGATATGCATGGGAACTTAGAAACGTTAAGCCGCTTTCGGCACCGGTTCAGGCAATGGGACGGCAAGGACTTTGGAACTGGGAAATTGACATTTAGCCGAGCGAAGGAGGAAGCAAAACGGGTAAGACAGATTACATAAAAGTAGCAGAGCAGCGCCGCCGCCGGGCATCCGTTCAGGACGATATCTTAAAAGGGCCGCGGCCGGCGACCTGGTCGGCGGTGATGCCGGCGTATTGTTATACGGTGTTGTGTCCGGTGCATGGGCTTCGGGACAAGCCAATTTCGTAAACGTCTGGGAAACACATTATAAAACGGATATAAAGGCAGGTGAATGACTTGGACAAAGAAATACTCGTCCAGTATTGTGAGATGAGAGAAGAGATAAAGGATATCAGGAGAAGAATCGGGGAACTGGATAAGTACCTGGAACATCCACCCATTGTATCAGATACGGTGAAGGGAACCAGAAAGGACGGAACATACGGCTCGATTAAAATTACAGGGATTCCGGATCCGCAGTACCGAAGGAAGGGAGCGGCGAGAGAACGGCTTCGGAAGATGTTGGCAGCGAAGGAGGAGGAGCTGCTGGAACTAACCTGCCAGGCTGAGAAGTACATAGAGAACATTGATAAGAGCGAAGTGCGGATTATGTTTCGGCTGTACTACATAGACGGGTTAACGTGGTGGAAGGTGGCACAGGCCATGAATCGAATGCTTCCGCGGAGGCGGGTAAAGTTCACAGAGGATAGCTGTCGGATGCGGAATAATAGATTTTTTGAAGAAATTTAAAAATGTTCGGCCATGTTCGCTTGAAACCTGATACTATGGTAGCCTGCAATAGGCAGATAGGTAGCCTGCTTAATGTAATGTATCCTCCCCCATACGGCCGCCAGCGTGTAACAGCCTGGTGGCCGGCACATGTGGAGCATCCCACCAATGGCAGGTGGACAGGGTCGCGCCCTGGGTTCCGGTTCGACTCCGGATGCGCCGCTTGAGTTATACACAATACATTGTGAACTGAAGCAGGCCTAGTAATAAACGACTGACAGCAACAATATATATATTATAAAAAAAGGCTGGCTGGAATGATAACAGAACGCTATACGGTTATTTTCTCTGGATTAAATCAAGAGATATATTCTGATGAACGTTTATCAGAGATCTGGGAAAATGAGGCTGATGAAGTTTATAAAAAGACAGGAATATATATAACTGCCAGAATGAATATGTCATACTTTATATGCGGAAGAATTCGCAATTGTAATTTAGGTGGGGAGAGCGTAAATTATGTATCAGTGAGAAACCCGTCTGAATTATCAAGTAAGACGGAATTCTACAATGTTTTTCTTGAAGTAGTGCAAAAAGTTAGAGCAAGACTTGGAAACCCTTATATGGGTATTTCGTTTGAAGAAATCGATTTTTATTTTTTTGAAAGTACATGAACTTCAAGAGCCACTAACCCGTGGCTCTTTTTCTTTACCCAAAAAGAGGTGAGCCTAAATGACAAAGAAACAGAAGCGATTCATAGAAGAATATCTAATTGACCTGAATGCCACTCAGGCCGCCATCCGCGCCGGGTACAGCCCAGATACAGCGAAAGCCATCGGATGTGAGAACTTGACGAAACTTGACATTCGCGCCCATATAGACCGGGCGATGGCAGAGCGTTCCAAACGTACCGGTGTCAATGCAGACCGTGTGGTTCGGGAGTTGGCCAAGATTGCCTTTGTTAATGCTGCTGATGTCATCAATGCCGAGGACGCAACGCTTCGGGATGATGCCAGCGAGGAAGACACTGCAGCTATCCAGTCCGTGAAGGTCAAGACCTTTGGAGAGGATGGGCTGGAACGGGAGATTAAGATGGCAGACAAGCTCAAGGCCCTGGAGATGTTGGGCCGTCACCTGGGAATGTTTAAAGACAAACTGGAGCTGTCCGGTGGCCTAGATAACGAAAAGACCAAGCTGGATGACCTGCTCCAGCAGATGCGTGGTGGTGCCTAATGAGTGCGGAGCGATTGCTATTGTCAGATAAATACAAGGCGTTCCTGCGCTGTGATGCTCCTGTGGAGTTTTTGGAGGGCACCACGGCGGCTGGCAAGACTACGGTGGGATTGTTTAAGTTTATGCTCAAAGTTGCTCAATCACCCAAGAAGCTCCACATCCTGGCTGCGGACGATACGGGTGCCGCCGAGAAGAACATCATCCAGAAAGACCTGGGAATCCTGGATGATTTTGGCATCTTAGTGGAGTACAAAGGCAACGGCGGCGGTGGCTACAACATGCCCCACATCCTCTTCCATACATCTGTCGGTGACAAGGTTATATTCGTGGTCGGCTACGGCAACAAGCGTAAGTGGAAGGACGCCCTGGGCGGCCAGTACGGATGCCTGTACATTGATGAGATAAACACGGCCGACATAGAGTTTGTGCGTGAGGCTGCCATGCGGAGTGATTACCTGATGGCCACGCTCAATCCGGATGACCCTGGCCTGGATGTGTACAAGGAGTATATCAACTGTTCCAGACCGCTGCCGGAATGGGCGGAAGAGACCCCGAAAGAGATAATGGATGAACTGCAGGAGGAACCAAAACCCGGCTGGGTGCATTGGTTCTTTTCTTTTGCCCACAACCTGGGCCTAAGTAAGGAGAAGCTGGACCAGATAATGACGAATACCCCGAAGGGTACGAAAATCTGGAAGAATAAGATTCAGGGCCTGCGAGGTAAGGCAACCGGCCTTATTTTCTCCAATTTTGAGCGGTCCAGACATGTCATCACGGTCCAGCAGGCCAAGGTGCTGAAATTCAAGAAGTTCACAGCAGCCCTGGATACATCCTACTCGTCCAAGTCCCCGGATACCATTGCCATGATATTCCAGGGCATCACGGAGGACAGGAAGCTTATCACCCTGGCTGAGAAGGTCTACAACAACGCCAAGCTTGACATCCCTCTGGCCCCCAGTGACACAGCGGTCAAGCTCGTATCCTTCCTGGAGCAGTGCCGGAAAGATTGGGGATTTGCCAAGGATGTGTATATAGACAATGCGGACCAGGCGACCATCACGGAACTGCGCAAATACAAGCGGCTTAAAGGCTGTCTGTATAATTTTTATGACTCCTACAAGCGACCGGAGATTTTGGACCGTATCAACCTGCAGCTGGGTTGGATACAGCAGGGGTGTTACCTAGTAGTGGATACCTGTGTGGAGCATCTTTCCGAGTTGGACCGGTACAGTTGGGACGATGAGAAGGACAAGCCCGAGGACCGGAATGACCATACCATTAATGCCAATCAGTATGCGTGGATACCATACCGGAACCTGATTGGATTCGAGGAGGCTGAGAAGGAATGAGGTGGCTGAACAACATGAATGAGACTATCAAGCGGGGCATCCGCAGCTGGCTGAATGTGGTACCGGCCAGTGGTAACAGCATCCAGATTAACGAGGTCCTGGACTTTGAGGCCAATGCCATCCGGAACCGCATCTGGTACCGAGGGGACAGCAATGAGCTGGAGCAGATGTACCAGCAGACCCCGGAGTATGCGGACAGATACAAGTTCTGGGCCAGCAGATGCACACCGGGTATGGAGATGCGCAAGATACATACCGGCCTGCCTGGGCTGATTATCCGCATCCTGTCAGGAATTGTCCTGGATGACATGAATGATTTTGATTTTTCTGGCAATGACCAGCAGGGCCAGCTTTGGGAGGACATTGCAAAGGACAATAAGTTCACCCGTAAGATGGAGAAGGCCTTGAAGGAGGTCCTGTACATCGGGGACGGCGCCTTCAAGGTCACAATTGATACGACCGTTAGCGAGTACCCTATCCTTGAGTGGTATCCGGGGGAGCGGGTTGAGATTGTCCGGAACCGGGACCGGGTGAAGGAGGTTGTGTTCAAGACCCCCTATAAGGCGAACCACCAGCAGTATGTCCTGTATGAGCATTATGGATACGGCTACATCCGTAACGAGTTATATAAGGGTGACACGCCAGTGCCTCTCAATGCCCTTGATGTCACAAAGGATATCAAGGACACGAAGTTTGATGACACACTCATCCTGGCCGTGCCGCTGCAGGTGTATGAGTCCACCAAATATGAGGGACGCGGTGGTAGTATCTTTGATGGTAAACTGGACAGCTTTGACGCCTTTGACGAGGCCTGGTCCCAGTGGATGGATGCCCTGAGGGCTGGAAGGGCCAGGACGTACATACCGGACTGCCTGGTACCGCATGACCCGGAGACAGGTCAGGTCATCCGGCCCAATCCATTTGACAACCGGTACTTTGCGTCTGATAACGATATGTCGGAAAAGGCCGATAACAAGGTCAACACGGAACAGCCGGCCATCCCACATGACAGCTACCTGGCATCCTACTGCACGGCATTGGACCTTTGCCTGCAGGGCGTCATCAGTCCGTCCACTCTGGGAATTGACGTCAAGAAGCTGGACAATGCCGAAGCCCAGCGCGAGAAGGAGAAGGCTACGCTGTATACCCGCAACGCCATTGTGGAGGCCCTGCAGGAGACACTTCCGGAACTGGTCAGCGCGGCAATCAATGCCTATCACATCCTCCTGAAACAGCCGGTTGAGGAGGTCAAGGTGGACATCCCATTCGGCGAGTACGCCAACCCATCCTTTGAGAGCCAGGTGGAGACCCTGGCCAAGGCCCGGCCCGGTGCCCCCATGATGAGCATTGAGGCCCAGGTAGAAGAACTGTATGGGGACAGTAAGGACGAGGCGTGGAAACAGGAGGAGATAGCGCGGCTGAAGGCAGAGCAGGGCATTGCGGAAGTGGAGGAACCCAGGATCAGTACGGCTGCCGGCGGCTTCCAACTGAAAATGGAGGGAGGGGGAACGGATGAAGGTCAAGGTAATGAACCGCCTGTACCAGATGAACCAGAAGGAGTACCAGGGGCTGCTGCAGGTGGCAAGTGAGCAGGTGCCGTTCGGGATATACGCCATCGAGAAGCAACAGTATGCGGAACTGCGCTGTGATAAGTGCAGCAGCGTGACACAGCTTAAGGACCTGACCAGACAGTTCAAGGCGCAGGGGTTCCGGGTGTATGCCAATAATGGTGTGCTGCTGGAAACGGCGGGGGCTTCTGCGGCGGAAGGGGCGCTGATGGGTGCGACATAATGAGTATGAGATTGGCGCCGCCTTCCAGGCCATCGAGAAGGAACTGATGGCATCGATGATCCGCAACATGGACCGGCACCGGGCGGAAGAGACTGACATGGGTATTGAATGGAGCCAATGGCAGACGGAGCAGCTGAAGGCCCTGGAGAAGTATAAGAAGGATAACCAGAGGCGCTATGGAAAGCAGTTCCAGGACCTTAACAAGGAAATTGGTGAACTGATACGGATATCCAGGCAAAGAGGCAACATGCAGCAGGAAATCCAGATTCTGAACTCCATACGGAAAGGATTTCCGGCCAGGAAAATCAGCAAGGGAGCCACTGCAGAGTTCTTCCGGCTGAATGACCGTAAGCTGGAAGCGCTTATCAAGGCCACTACCAATGACATGCAGCGGGCTGAGACAGCTATCCTGAGGATGGCAAACGACCAATACCGGAAGGCAATATTTAACGCCCAGGTATATGCCAATTCCGGCGCCGGTACCTACGAGAAAGCCGTTGATATGGCTACCAAGGACATGCTTTCCCGGGGACTTAACTGTGTGGAGTATGTCAATGGTGCCCGTCATACCCTGGCGGATTATGCCGACATGGCCATCCGGACGGCATCCAAGCGGGCTTACCTACAGGGCGAGGGGGAGAAAAGGCGGGAATGGGGGATTACCACAGTCATCATGGCTAAGCGCGGCAACCCATGTCCTAAGTGTCTGCCCTTTGTCGATAAAGTCCTGATTGATGACGTCTGGTCCGGCGGAAAGAAATCCGATGGGCCGTATCCCCTTATGAGTAAGGCCATTGCGGCCGGACTGTATCATCCCAGATGCAAGGACAGCCATACAACGTACTTCCCCGGTATTTCCACGGCGGACGATACTTGGAGTGAGGAGGAGTTGGAGAACATTGGTCAGGCTAATAAGCAGGAGGCTGAGCGGCAGTATGCATCAAGGCAGGCAGAGAAGTATGGGCGGCTGGCGGAATATTCTTTGTCAGCAGAAAATCAGAATCAGTACAGACAGAGGGCGAAGGAGTGGCAGGACATCCAGTTTAAGACCGGCGGCATGGGTAGGTCAGTGGATGTTACAGAAGAATGGATAAAAGGGGCAACACCAAACTCGCATGAAATAGTTGATTTATATGAATATACATCAAATGGCACTACATATAAGGTTGATGGGAAGCATGTGTTGTTGGACTATTCAGACAAGGAAAAACAGGTTGCGCAGCTTTTGGAACGAGAACTTGGGGGCGAGATATCCATGGTTCCCAGGGTTTTGAATCCACCTGGAATATCAACGCCGGATTATATGTTCAGAGGAGAGGTATATGATTTAAAAGAATTGTCAGGGACAAGCAAAAATCTGGTTTATAATGTGATTTCTAAGAAAAAACGACAGGCGAGCAATTTTGTTTTGGATATCTCTCAATGTCCATTGGATGAGGATGAGATATATAAGCAGATAGATGGTATTTATTGGTCGAGACATACAACCTTTGTAGATAAAATAATATTTATTAAAGATGCCCAGATAAGAAAAATCTTCAGGAGAAAAAAATAAAGAGAAACGATGGCCCAACCCAATAAGTGGGGGTCAGGTACCGTTCCTCTTTAAAAGATATCTTATCTGTATTATACGATATTATGCCCAAGATGTCAAATGTCAGTGGTATTTTATTGTTGCGATATCGCAACGGAAAGGAGCATAAATGAAGTACAGGAAAAAACCAGTGGTAATTGAGGCATTCCAGTGGACGGGAGGGCCGGAGCAGGAGGATGACCCTGAGTGGATTATCGAGGCAGTCAGGAATGGGAGTGCCTGGTTTGAAAACGAGGGAACCCCAGAAGTGAAACTCATGATTCGGACACTGGAAGGGGTACACGAAGCCAGTATCGGGGATTACATTATCCGTGGTATAGCCGGGGAGATATATCCATGTAAGCCAGATATCTTCCAGGCAACCTATGAAGCGGAGGAAGAGAGAACCCACTTACACATAGATGAAAAAGAATTAGGCCGAGCCATATTAAGAGGCATACACCGAACTGGTTACGAATTATGTTAAGCACGCAGAATTTCCTGGCGTGTTATTTTTACGCCCAAACACGAGCATGGCTTAAAAATCTGCGTGGCCGGCGATACCGATGACAATGAATTGTAACAAGGGTGACACCCTCAAAATGGAAAGGAGCATATAACAATGGAGACAAGAATCCCAATGAACTTACAGCTTTTTGCAGAACCGGCAGGCGGCTCAGGAGGCGAGGGCGGGGGAGGTACACCAGCCCAGCAGCCAGCCCAGACCAGCCAGCAGGCGGCATCCCCTGCAATTGATTACGCCAAAATCCAACAGATGCTGGACGGCACCCTGGCAGCCAAGGAGGACACGGCCCTTAAGGCCTACTTCAGGCAGCAGGGACTCAGTCAGGAGGATGTGGAGCAGGCCATTGTCGCATTCAAGCAGCAGAAGGCGGCACAGCAGCCAGATGTAGGCGCAATCCAGCAGCAGCTCACCCAGGCCCAGGCCATTGCCCAGAAGGCCATGGTTGACAGTGCCGCCACCATGACAGCAGTATCCCTGGGGATTGATGCCAAGACAATCCCTTATGTCCTCAAGATGGCTGACTTAAGCCAGGTCACGGGGCAGGATGGGAAAATCAACGAGGAGACGCTTAAGACGGCCCTCAATAAGGTTCTGGAAGACATCCCTGCGCTGAAACCCCAGGTATCAGGCACCACCGGATTCATCCAGGTTGGGGCCGCCAGCGGAGGGCAGACACAGCAGACCGTGGATACGGAACTTGACCGCATCTTCGGGGTAAAGAAAAAATAGGAGGTTAGACAATTATGGCAGTATTAAGTTATGTTACACAGTTCCACACAAGAATCCTTGATATGTATGGACATGAGCTGATTTCGGACCCGTTGTATCACACCAATGAGGATATCAAGATTATTGGGGCAAAGGATATTAAGCTCCCGCGTCTGTCCGTGAGTGGGTACAAAGACCATGACCGCAACACGCTGGGATACAACAGCGGAAACTATTCCAATGATTTTGAGACCAAATCCCTTGACCATGACCGTGACATTGAGTTCTTTGTTGACCCCATGGACGTGGATGAGACCAACCAGATTGTTGCGATTGCCAACATCCAGGCGCGGTTTGAGAAAAGGCAGGCCATCCCGGAGCTGGACTGCTATACATTTTCTAAACTGTATACGGAAGCAGCCAGGGTAGGGGCTACCATCCGGACTACCCCAATCACAACAGCCAATATTCTGTCAGACTTTGACGATAACTGCGAGATATTTGAGGACCTGGGTGTCCCACTGTCCAGATGCATCCTGTTCTGTACCGCAGCTTACCGCAAGACACTGAAGAATGCTGAGGGTATCCAGCGTGTGATGGCAGTGAACGGCGGCAGTAATGGCATCGACCGCCGGGTACACTCCATGGATGACCTGGGGGAAATCAGGACGGTGCCGCTGGAGCGGTTCAAGACTGCGTATGACTTCACGGAAGGCTACAAGGCGGACTCGACCGGCAAACAGATTAACTATATCCTGGTGGACCCGGAAGCCCAGGTATCCCGCGTGAAGTATGCATACATCAACACATATACGCCCGGTCATGATTCCAGGACGGCCGACAACTACCTGTACCAGAACAGACGTTACAACGGCACGTTCGCACTGGACCAGGAACTGAAGAAGGCATGTATCATCAATGTAGAGGCAGGTGAGTAAGATGAAGGCAAAGAAGGAGAACAAGGTATATACAATCAATACCGAACAGGAAGCCCAGCGTTATCTGAAGGATGGATACGACATCTACGATGATGACGGGAACGTGCGGGATTATTCGCCGAAGAAAAAGATTGCCTTCAGCGAATACATGAAGGCGGCCAAGGAGATTGAACGCCTTCAGGAACTGGTGGCTGAAAGGAATGCCGAAAACGAGGCACTGAAAGCAGAGATTGCTGTACTCCAGGCCCCAGCAAAAAAGACGGAGAGTAAAAAGGCAGGTGAATGACATGCCCTATGAGCCCTATGTCACATATGAGTACTACTGTGATGCATACAAGGGGAACGTAATCCCCATGGACGAGCTGGACAAGGCCCTTAAGCAGGCCAGCCGCCACATTGATTCCCTGACCTACAACCGCATTGTGGGCCGGGGATTTTCTAATCTGACAGCCTTCCAGCAGGAAACCATACAGGAAGTGGTCTGCCAGCAGGCGGACTTTGAATGGGAAAATGCGGACGAGATCAACACCATCCTACAGGGCTACAGCATCAATGGTGTGTCGGCACAGTTCGGCAGTTCCTGGAACGTTTTTACGGATAAGGGCGTAGCCATGAAGCGTGATGTGTACGCCCTGCTGTCCCAGACAGGCCTGTGCTGCCGGTTAGCGAGGTGAGGCCATGAAATATCCATGCTTAGTTCCAAAACGGTTATGTAAGACAGATGTACATATCCACCTGGAGTCAGAGGATACAGACAACCATGGTCAACCGGAGCATGTGCTGGACCTGGACCTTAAGTGCAACTTCCAGGACCGCGCCAAGACCATCCTGACTACGGAAAAGAAGCTGGTACAGATAACCGGTACGGCCATGTTCCCTGGGGATATCGCCCCGGACTTCCCGACCTTAAGCGGGGGTACCGTGACTGTATTCGGGGAAGAGCGGAGGATTGAGCAGGGGATGAAGGCCAGGAACCCGGATGGGTCCGTGAACTACTGCCAGCTGGAGGTGGTCTGATGAAAGCAACATCCACGGTAAAGATGAATTTCCCACGGATTAAACAACTTACACAGGCGGCAGTGACTGCCCTGGAGATGACAGCGGAGGCCCTGCATACAGAGGTTGTACAGGCCCAGGTGATGCCCTTTGACAGCGGTCATCTGGAAGAGGATGCATCCTTTGTGGATTATAAAGAGTCGGGCCAGGGAAAGGTGACGCTGGTGTCCAGTACCCCCTATGCGCGGCGCCTATACTACCACCCGGAATATGACTTCCAGACGGACGAGAACCCGTTTGCCGGCGGGGAATGGTATGAGCCATGGTTGTCTGGCGGGGTGAGCCAGGATTTTGCAAAGAATGCATTTAAGCGATTTTACAGGAAAGTAGGTGGCGTATGATGCTGACCTTGGATGATATCCGGGGATACATAGGCTCCCTGGGGGTTACAGCCGATAGGAATGTCTATATCGGGAAGCTGAATAACAAGAAGGACCACTCCATCGGCGTGTACCACCGCCAGGGCAGCGGCCCTCCCGTGATGGCCCTGGGTGGCCATGACTGCAGCAGCTACGACATCCGGCGAATATCCCTGCTAATCCATTGGGACAGGGACGTACAGGCATCGGAACAGGCCGCCTATGGGCTATATGAGAAACTTAAAAACGTATCCAGCCTATCCATAGGGGATACACCCATCAACTGTATCATCCTCCAGGTACCGGAACCGGTTGACGTAGGGACAGATGATAAGGGCGTATACGAATATGTAATATGGCTGGATTTTGTATATCAGAGAAAGTGAGGTATGGATTATGCCAGATGCAGCAGGAAGGGTTTATCCGGTGCATAACAATGTGTTTAAGTTTGGCACGAAAGGGCTTGAGAGTACAGAGGAGGATATGGTCGTGCCATTGGATTTGGAGAACTTTGCGCCCAGCATTGATGGGACCGTGGAGGAATGGTACCCCATGGACGCGAAAGGCTGGTCAAAGTCATCCATGACGGGGAAAAAGCTGGGCTTTTCCTTCAAAGGGAAAAGGTCGGTCGGTGACCCAGGCAACGATTATATTGCCGGCCTGGCCTGGAAGTTTGGCCAGGACGTCATGACGAAGTTTGAGTGGACCATGGTATCCGGCGCAAAGCTGGCCTGTGATGTGGTCGTGAACGTGACCACACCGGGCGGCGGCGATACGACCAACATTGATACGCTGGAGTTTGAAGTGACGGGATATGGCGCCCCGACATTCACGCCGGCGCCTACACCGGGAGCATAAGGAGGATTGGATTATGGCAAGGAAAGTAGATATCACAGATAAACTGAGCTTTGAGGAAAACCCATCCCTGGTAATCAAGGGTAAGGTACTGGAGGTCAATGCAGACGCCCCGACCATGCTCAAGGTCATGGGGCTGATGTCGGCGGATGACCCTGGCGCACGGGAAATCCTGGAGGCTTACGACATGATGTTTCCGGAAAGGTCCAAGAAAGAGCTGGAGAGGATGAAGCTGGGCTTTAAGGACCTGATTGTCGTGGTGCAGGAAGCCGTACAGCTCATTTCGGGCGTGGAGGAACCTGGCGGGGGAGAGCAGTGACCCGTACTACGACATGTTTGGGGACTGGGACCTGATTGTATCCAGCTTCCTGTCGCAGTACGGGCTTAGAATCAGGACGAAGGAATTTGAGTCAGTCTCCTGGGATGAGTTCAGGGCATTGATTGCCGGCCTGTCCCCGGAGACCGCCCTTGGCCGGGTGGTGGCCATCCGGTCCGAGACGGATAAGGACATCATCAAGCATTACACCAAGGACCAGCGCCGGATATATGACGACTGGCGGAAACGGGAAGCGAAGGAGATGGACGGGAAGACCTTCGGGAAGGAGATGGCAGACCTTGAGAAGATGTTCGCGGCCATGTGCGGATAAGGAGGCGGTAAGGATTGAAAAGATAAGGAAGCAGGTACGGTGCCCATATTGTGGGTACCGGATGCCGATATATTATGAACAATCAGCGCAGTCATCCGGAGTTTTTGCGAGGTGCAAAGGACGCGATTGCAAAAAAATATTTGAGGTGGTGTTAACCCCGGACAAGTAGTGCCATTACGTGCCGATGTCTGATTTTTAGATAGAGGCAGGTGATATGTATGGCGGCTGACAGCGTAGGCCAGATTGGCCTTGACCTTGTGGTCAACCAGAATCAATTCAAGCAGCAGATGGCGGGCATCCAGGGACTAGCTAAAAAGGCAGGTGCTGCCCTTGCGGCAGCTTTTGCAGTAAAAAAAATCATAGACTTCGGAGCGCAGTGCATTGAATTGGGCTCCGACCTTGCAGAAGTCCAGAACGTGGTGGATGTCACGTTCCCACGAATGTCAAAACAAGTGGATGACTTTGCCAAAAACGCCATAACCTCCTTCGGCCTGTCCGAGACCATGGCTAAGAAGTTTACCGGAACCTTCGGAGCGATGGCGAAGGCATTCGGCTTTGGTGAAAAGCAGGCTTATGAGATGTCCACGGCACTGACCGGACTAGCTGGCGATGTGGCGTCGTTTTATAACATCAGCCAAGATGAAGCTTATACAAAATTAAAATCCGTCTTTACCGGCGAGACAGAGACTCTAAAGGACCTGGGCATTGTCATGACGCAGAGTGCCCTTGACAGCTATGCTTTGGCCAATGGGTATGGCAAGGTAACGGCGAAGATGACCGAAGCCGAAAAGGTGGCTTTGCGGTACAAGTTTGTGCAGGACCAGCTGTCCCTGGCATCCGGGGACTTTGTCCGCACGGCTGATGGATGGGCTAACCAAGTCCGTATTTTAAAGCTGCAGTTTGACAGCTTAAAGGCCACAATCGGTCAGGGTCTCATCAATGTCCTGACACCGGTGATTAAGGTCATTAATACGATTATCGGGAAGCTGATGAGTCTGGCCAACGCTTTTAAGGCCTTTACGAACCTGATCTCCGGTAAAAAGGGGACCGGAGGCGGCGCATCGGTAGCGACGGCCGGTATGGAGGCTGTGGCGAAGTCGGCGGATAATGCCGGCGCTGCGATGGGCGGAGCCGGTGGAGCAGCGAAGAAAGCCGCGAAAGACATCAAAGGTGCGACAACAGGTATCGATGAACTGAATATTATTCAGCCATCAGATACTGGTTCAGGAGGCGGCGGGGCCGGTGGGGGGTACGATTCAGACGAGTTTGACATGGGAGAGATTGATACTTCTCCAGTCGACGAGATGGATGCCAAGTACCAAGCGTTGATTGACAAGGCGAAGGAGCTGGCCGACCTTTTTAAATATGGGTTTAAAATTGGCTTTGGTGACACATCGGTTCTGGATAATATCCAGTCTTCAATTGATGGAATTAAGAAAAGCCTGAAGGATATTTTTACAGATCCGGCAGTTCTGAAAGCAGCCGACAATTTCGTTAATCAATTATCCTATAATTTAGGGAAAATAGCTGGAAGTTTTGCCTCTGTGGGGGCTACGATAGCTGATGTATTAGTTGGTTCAATTAATAAATATCTGAATAAAAACCGTGAATTTATAAAAAGGAAACTAATAAGTTGCTTTGATATTGGTTCTGATCTTGCAACTATTTTTGGTAATACCTTTAAAGCGCTTAGTGAGTTAATAGCTGTATTGCGGCTTGAAGACTTTAAGCAGATTGGCGCTGATATTGTAGAGGTATTTTCAAACACTGCGTTAAATCTATTAGAATTGTTTTGGAGTATATCCGAAGATATTCTGAACTTATTTACACAGCCTATCATAGATAACAAAGATAAAATAATCGAAGCATTAACAGGGCTTGGAGCCGCTGTTTCACCTATCACGAACTTAATAGCAGATGCATTTACATATGTAGGGCAAGTAATAAACGATTTATATTCCGGCGTTGTACAACCAGTATTTGGGTTTATTGCATCTGTTATATCAGAGGCCATTAGCATTATCTTGTCAGTTTTCAATAAGTGGTTATTACCGGCTTTACAGCACATCGGAGATGCTTTTCGAAACCTACGAAAAGGCCCATTTGCAGAAATAGCTGATGCTTTTAGCGCTCTCATTGGCAAAATAGGTGAATTAGTACAGATAATAGTTGAAAAGCTGATTGGAGTTTGGGAGAGTCATCTGAAACCGTTTGCGGAGTGGTTCGTGTCAACTTTGGCTCCATATATTACCTTGGCCTTTAACGTGATTGTTGACATTTTGGAATGGGTAGTGGGAGTTGTTTCGGGATTTGTGACTGATGTCATAAAATTCTTCACATCAATTTTAGATTTCCTTTTAGGCAATTTTGATTATACGTGGAAGGACTTATGGGATGATATCACAGCGTTCCTTAAAAATATTTGGGATACAACACTTACAGAAATAAAAGAGACATGGGAGGCACGCTGGAATGCAATCAAAGCCTTTGGTAATGTCATCTGGTCTGCAATTAATATACTCGCATCTAACCTCTTTACGGTATTAAAAAACAAACTTGCTGAAATCTGGAACGCTATTAAAATCAAGGTTGAGGATGTCTGGAATGCAATCAAAGCATACACAAGCGATGCCTGGAGCAGTATCAAAGACAAAGCAGCAAAGATATTTGAGGCTTTACGCGATAAGCTTTCCGAAATCTGGGACAATGTCCGTTCCACAATAGAAGACAAATGGAACGCTATTAAAGAGTGGTTTGAGGACATCTGGCAGAAAATCAAGGACGTCTTCAAACTGGACGAAATGGTGGAAATCGGTAAAGGCGTCATGAATAAACTCTGGGATGGCTTAAAAGCAGTCTGGGATGAGATTACGGGATGGCTTTCTGGGATCGTGGATACGGTTAAACAGATCTGGCAAGACGTTTGTGACACCGTAAAAGACATTTTTAAGAAGTCCAAAGAAGCAGAGGACAGAGATAGTGACAGTGGTAGCAAATCTAAGAAGAGCGGCGGCAGTCGTGGCTCCTCCACCGGTCCGGCCAGCGAGATTTCCGGGCATGCCAGCGGTGGGTTCCCGAAGTCGGGCCAGATGTTTGTGGCGCGTGAAGACGGAATCCCCGAGATGGTAGGCAAATGGGGAGGCCGCGCAGCCGTGGCCAATAACATGCAAATCACACAGGGCATTACCCAGGCGGTACAAAGTGGCATGCGGAGTGCAATTGCGCCGTTGGTATCCACAATGGCAAATGCGGCCAATCATGCAGCTCCGCCGCTTGCAATGGTCGGTAGCACGGCACCGGCATATACACAAGAGGATAGAATGCAGGAGATGGTCAATCGAGCTGTCGCAATGACATCCGGAACAGACAACTCAAGCGAGCAGCATTTGGCTATCATGGTGGAACTGCTGAAAAAGATAATCGAACTAATTGAGAATCTGGATTTGGTGGTCAACATCGACATCCGGGAAATCCGGAAGAAACTAAAGGACTTAGAGAAGCGCACAGGCTATGGATTTACGTAAGGAGGCGGTGAGGTGGCAGTAATCACAATCAATGGCCGAGAGTTTCCCGCCCCTGATATTGGCGGAAACCTGGTAGTGGCTACGAACGTAAGTGACGGGAAAAACGCAAATGGCGAGTTCGTCGGGCAAAAGGTGGGCCGGGACCAGTATAAGTTTGACGCTCTGCAATGGAAGTTTCTGGACGCTGCTATCTGGTCCGCTATGTTGCAGGAGTTTGACAAGTTTGTGGTAACAGCCCGGATACCTGACATGGTACATAATAATTGGATAACGATTCGGATGTATCCCGGGAATCGGACAGCTACGCCGATAGAGTTTGATTTCTGGGGCCTCCCGACGAGGTACCGAGACTGCAAGGTAAACATTGTGGATTGTGGGGTGATGGAGTAATGCAGGCGTGCAGCCAAGCCTATAAAGCGGAAATGAAAAAGGAATATCGTAACCGTTCCTACATGCGAGTGACAATCGGTTTGATTAACCAGGAAGCCCAGGCTTCCGCTTTTGTTCCGGATCCGACCAATTATGCCTACTACAGTAATCTAAAATGGCCCCTGGACAATTATTCGGTGTCTGAACTATACGCCACCTGTGATGAAGATTACAGCACGGTGGATGGCAGCATGTATTTTCTACCCCGCCGTCGGCAGGACATAGTGTTAAATGCAGGTATTGTAACAGAGGAGCTGTCGGGGAGTATTCTGATTCGTTTTCCGATACAGTACAATATCAAGGGGGTGACTGTGGAGTTTGGCAAGGCGTATCCAGTAGATTTTACGATTGAATCCGACAACAACACGGTGGAAATAGCTGGGAATGCGTCTGGACATTTTGTAACAGAGGAGATATTTACGGCGGCTACTTTCCTGCGATTTACGCCGTCAGTCATGGTCAACGGCCAGAGCCGGTTCCGCATTCATCGGCTGACAATGGGGATCGGCATTTACTTTGATAATAAAAAAATCAAGTCAGCCAGCAAGAAGGAGCATATCAGCCCTGTATCAGAGGAATTGCCGACGATTGATTTTGACCTGACGGTGGAGAACAAAGACCGCGCCTATGATGTGGAGAACAGCGAGAGTACGGTGAATTTTTTGGAGCCGGGGCAGGAGATATCGGTGTTGTACGGGCAGGAGTTGGATGACGGGACCGTGGAGTGGTTGCCAGGAGCTACAGTATCCCTAAAAGAATGGTCTGCGGATGACGAAGAAATGAGTTTTTCTGCGTCCGATCGTTTTGATGGAATGAACGAGACATATTATAAGGGACTGTACCGGGAGTCTGGTATTAGCCTGTATGATTTGGCCACAGATGTGTTTGACGATGCTGGCGTGGATTACCGGACGTACTGGTTAGACCCATACCTGAAGGATGTACTGGTAAAAAATCCTATGCCGGTTGTTACACACAAAGAAGCACTGCAGATTATTGCTAATGCCGGCCGGTGCATCCTGTATCAGGACCGCTCCGGAGATATTTATTTGAAATCTAGTTTTATTCCGGATATGGTTGCCAACTCAGACAATGAAACCTATTTTTCGCGTGCCGGCGCCGTTTTAAATGGAGCAGATAAGGCGGACTACGCGATGCCCGTCCGGAACTATTCGGACGCAAGGCCGACACAATATTTTCTGCCCCGGCAGGCTGAGGGAACTGCTTACTTGGATACCGGTTATATATCGGAGGAAACAGCTGATGAGAATGGACTGTTTTCGGAGAATCCAACCATTACCATTGTTTTGGAGGCTGCGTTTAAATGCTTCGGCCTGACGATGGGATTTGGGCGAAATCATCCAGAGCAGATGATATTTCATGCTTATTATAATGACGAGCTTCGGGAAAGCTACAGTGTAACCGTATTGGAGGCGTTATCGGTTATTAGTCATGAATTTACAGAGTTTGACAGGCTGGTCCTGGAATTTACCAGAGGCTGCCCGGATAACAGGGTTGTGCTGAATCATATTTCTTTTGGTGACAGCACAGATTATGTGCTGGAATATGGCCATGAGCTGACGAAGACACCGAAGGGAACACAGGTAGAGAAAACCAGGGAGCTGCAGGTGCTGCGGACACTGTACAATCCGGGCGGAGAACCGAAGGAGCTGGCGAAGGAAACCATTACATTGTCCGCGATAGACAACCGATATACCTTCTATTTCTCGAATCCGTCTTATGACCTGTCCTGCGCCATCACAGAACCGCAGGCCGGGCAGGCAGCGGCGATTGTGGAAGCAAGCAATTATTACGCCACCGTAGAAGTGACCGGTGCGGCCGGGGCAGTTGAGGTGACCATAAACGGCAGGGAATACGGAACGTCGCAGGCTAAGGTCAGCCGTCAGCTGAACCCGACGGGGACGCTGGAGACGTGGAAGAACCCCCTTGTGTCAGACACGAGGCATGCTGCTGATTTGGCGGACTGGATCGGCGATTACATGAAAGCGGATCGAGAGTATGAACTGGTATACCGCGGAGAGCCGCGGATTGATGCCAATGATATTGTGTTTTTAGAGAACCGGTATGTGGCGGATTTGCTCCTGAGGATTTATGATCATACGCTTAATTTTAACGGTGCTCTGTCTGGAAGCATGAAGGCAAGGAGGGATATGAGCAATGTGGCAACAGCCAAAAACCGACTGGCAGGTCGGTGATTTTTTTAATATCGAAGATTACAACCGAATTAAAGGGAACCTTGAGGAAATACAAAAGCAGGCGCTGATTCTATGGCCTGCTTTCCCGTTCGAGGAAATGGGGGCAGATAAAACTTATCAGGATTACGGATTTTATGCCGATGAACTTAACCGGTTTGAGGCAAATGTGGATAACGTCTACAGAGGTACTTTTAATTGTACGGTTGGAAACAGGGAAACTTTTTATGATAATCAGCCATTTATCGACTGGCGGGAGTTGAACCGGATTGAGGAGGCATGCCGCTTTATACATAACAATATTCAGAGCAGGATTAACGGTCGGAAGAAGCTGGCCTTTACGTTAAATGGAGGTGATTTTTAAAATGGTTTTAAAAACAGACTACAAGGACGCCATGTATGACGGGGCGAGAAAGTGGCGCATTACCCAGAATGCTGACGGGACGTCCGGAATCGCAGACGAGACAGGATACACACAGGATGGTGACAAGTTCGGGGCAAACGATATTAATGCCACGAACAAGGAAATTAACCGCATTAATCACACAACAGAAGTGACATTAACGGCATCCGGTTGGACAGGTAGTGCTGCTCCGTTTAGCCAAACTGTTAATGTAACAGGAGCTACGTCCGACCTGGAAGTGATCCTGGTCAGTGCGCTGGCCGATGGGGCGAACGCCGCCACTCAGAAGGCATACATAAAGGCGTTTGGGATTATCACCAGCGGAACGGCATCGCTGGGAAATGGGATTGCTACATTTAAAGTGTACAAGAAACCGGAATCAGATTGCAAAGTTGGGCTGAAGGGGGTGTAGAGTATGGGGAGAATATGGATGCCAGGAGGCGGAGGCGGTGCCGACCTGGATGTAATAACAGCTGGCGCAGGAGATGTCTTGGCTGGGAAGGTAACCGTAGACAGAGAAGGGGAACCGCTGGTCGGCACAGTGAAGGATCAGGGCAACTGGAGCTTTTCGGAGCTGGCAGCCGGCTCTGCGGTGACAATCCCAGAAGGAAAACATGGCGGTGGCGGAAAAGTGACAGCAAAAAGCCTGGCCAGCCAGACGCCCGGTACATCAGCGGCCGGACATATTCTTTCGGGGCAGACGGCCTGGGTAGATGGCAGTAAAATAACTGGCACGATTCCCAGCCAGTCGGGGGGGACATTAACACCTTCAACGTCAACAGTAACTGCAAACTGTTCCGGCAAATACATGACGAGCAATTACACCATTCCAGCCTTCGCCTTACCGCCAGCAGACGCTCTCCGTAAAGGCTATTCTTACACCTTGTACGGGAAGACAGTTACTGGGACGTGGGAAGGTTATGTTACATCACCATATGTATTCCTTATGGGCGGTACTAGTTCTCCGGTAGATAATACAGATGGAGCTACGGGTATTAAAATGTTTGCTGGGTTTAATACCTATGCAACTAAAAAAACATCCAGTTCTTCTTTTATTAACGCTTATACTATTATCGTTAATAATAATACAAAAGCTACTGGCACTGCATCAATACGATTTAATCGTGCAATAAATTTAAGTGAGTATAAGTATATTAAATGTAGAGTGCAGAAGAACAATCTTTCTACTGGTTCTGTCACCCATGTACTGGGAGTGTCTGCAAGTTCTAGCGCCACTGGTTATACACGCTCTACTAGCATTTCGGCGGATGAAGGGGTATTAATCCTTGATATATCAAGCTTGAGTGGCGAATATTTTTTATACGTTGAAGTTGCAGGTACTACAAACGCTGTAGGTACTGGTGGTACCATAATATCTATTATACATGAGGTAACGTTATCTAACAGTTAATTATCAGACAAAAATATCTCATAGATAGTACCCGGGGCTTGCGACCATGCATTAGCGCTAGTCTTGTTATAAAAATTAAGCGCATATATATAATAGCTGCCTTGATACGATGATATATCAAAGATGTTAATACCTATTGAGGTTGAAGCTGAAGTAAACGTATTGTATAGTGCTATGGTACCATCCGTTTCTGATGGTGATTTTGATATTCCTATGTTAAATCTATATCCGGGGGGGGGCGGTTGCCACTGTCGCAGCTTTTACCTTTAAATATTTATAATTTGTTAAATCAACGGTCTGGTTTAGTCTTCCGGTAGCACCTGATTTTAAGGTTAGGTAAGCCCCAGTATCTGTTGTATTAGTCATTCCTGTAGTTTGGAGGTTAGACCATGTACCATTATTAAAAAAGTATAACGGAGAGGATACATAACCTTCCCACGTCCCAGTAACTGTCTTCCCGTACAAGGTGTAAGAATAGCCTTTACGGAGAGCGTCTGCTGGCGGTAAGGCGAATTATAATCAAGAAAGAGAGGTATCATATGTGAATGAAGAATTAATCACCGACAAAATCAACACCCACGAAAGACGCATTAATAATCATGCGGATCGACTGGACAAGCTGGAGCTGCATGAGGCAGCTCGGGACGTAAAAATTGACAATCTCTGCGAAAAATTGGAGAAGCAGACAAGAAGTATCTATGGCCTGATTGGCATGGTAGGTACCGCTTTGGTCAGTTTCTTTTTTTATGCGGTTCAGCAGGGAATATTTCATTGAGAAAAAGGAGTACAAGATGGATTTAACCTTTATTACACAGCATTACATACCAGTTGTTTTAGTGGCCTGCCTGGTGGTCGGCTACTGCATTAAACATATCAAATGGCTGGAAGCGGTCAGCAATCAGTACATCCCGTCAATCCTGGCAATCCTGGGGGCAGTCCTGGGATGTGTGGCCGTCGGAGCAGTAAGCCTGGAAAGTATCGTGTACGGGGCCGTAACAGGACTTGCCAGTACCGGCCTGCACCAGGTTTTCAGCCAGATAATTAATAAAACAGAACAATAAGTAACCTGGGGAGCCGATTGGCTCTCCCTTATTTTATAAACCAAACCATGAAAAGGAGATTAGAACTATGACAAACTGTAAGAAACACAAAATCAATGATGCAAACCACTACAAACACTTAACACCGGACACGGACTGTACTTGTGATGTTGGTATTAATGGCCCAGCTGGGGACCCGGACTTAATCGCGAAGGGGAGCGGAGGGTATGACCATCCGCAGACTCCGCCGGCGAAAGGGCCGGGAGCAGACCCGGAGCTGCTGGCGAAAAGTAAGCCGCCGTTAAAACATCCGGAAACACCCGCAGCAACTGGACCGGCAGCAAAATAATTGCGATATCGCAACAGTGCATAGGGCCTGGGATATCCCCGGGCCTTTTTTTGATTGGAGGCAGTTATGCAGATACATAAATTATTAACACCTTATAACTATAACGGCGGTGATATCAGTCGTATCAAATACATTGTGATTCACTATGTCGGCGCCACCGGCGGAGCGGAGGCCAACTGTAAATACTATGCCAGCGGCCGCATCGGTGCCAGCGCCCATTACTTTGTGGGATTTGACGGAGAGGTTTGGCAGTCGGTAGAGGATAAGAACATTGCCTGGCACTGCGGCGCGAAGTCCTACAAGCATCCGGAGTGCCGCAATTCCAACAGCATCGGAATAGAGTTGTGCGTGCGCAATAAGGGTAGCCAGGCTGACACCAGCCGGGATTGGTATTTTGAGGACGCGACAGTGAAGGCAGCAGTGGAGCTTACCAGGGAGCTGATGGAAAAATACGAGATAACGGCAGACCGGGTGGTCCGCCATTATGACGTCACCGGTAAAATATGCCCGAATCCTTTTGTCTATAATCATACGGATCATACCTGGGAGGAGTTTAAAGCCGCGCTTAAATCAGCCGGTTTCACACCGGGCTGGCAGAGGGACAGTCAAGGCAGATACCGCTATGGCAAACCTGACGGCAAATACGCCGCAAATGAGTGGCTGGCTATCAACCATCATTGGTATCTGTTCGGGAAGGACGGATACATGCTGACCGGCTGGCAGCGCTGGAACGGCAGTAGCGTCATCGGGTTGGATGAACCGGGAGACTGGTACTACCTGGATGGCACGGCGGGAGGGCCTCTGGAAGGGGCATGCTGGCACGAGCGGGCCGGAGGGTTTGGCGGCCTGGAGGTGTGGGAAATTAATTAAAATATTTTGAGTGGTTGGGGGCATCCTGGCCACTTTTTTTGTGTGGTGGGAGAAAAAGAATAAAGAAAAGAGTAATGTAACAGCAAAATAAAATCAGAGAAAGGATGAATTTTATGTTAGTAGAAATCATGAAATTAAAAGATGAGGATCTTTTGACGGTAACCAGCCGCGATGTGGCAGAAAACTTTGGAAAAAGACACGACAATGTAGTAAGGGATATTGATAACTTGATTTTGGGATTGGGGTCTCCTCAAAATTCAGCAGACCGGTTTGTTTAATCCAGCTATATTCAGGAGCAGAATAAGCAAATATATAAGCAGTATTTACAGGACCTTCAAGCTCTTTTGTGGTATAATGGAAGCATCAAAAAGCTCATGATGATTTATACAATCAGATCAAATTTTAGAATGAATCTCCAAATAAATTTACAAAAGAAATACTCACTATCCCACAGTTATAACAGGATATTAATTTGATTCTTTTGCCATTTTTGATATACTATCTTAGACGAGAGTCTTTAATGCAATTCTCCAATAGATGTTGCTATACTTGCGGTTTATGGTTCATAAGCGGTTCATAACCATTAGTCTCGTCCCGCCATCGTATTTCCTGGAAGTAGGGATCCTCAACTCCCTTATACTACTTCTCGGAAAGGGAGTCTTGGCCAGGTCTATTTTTCTTATTGAGATTTGGACTTGGCCAGGTTTTTACTAGAGATAGCTATTGCATGTTTCCTTACCCTCTATAATATAAACATAAAAAGAATAGATAGTTGATCTGTTAGTGAATGTATTAGAAAAACCACCACTTTACCTCAATCCCTCAACCGGGGGCCTCTTTTAATGCGGTCGATACAGTCAATGAGGAAACATCAAGTTGTAATAATTTATTTAATACACTGGATAAATTTTATAGCAAAAGACGCTTTGGCTCAATTATAATCAAAGCGTCTTTTATGCGTGAATTTATATAAAATTAGAGTTAACTCTCAAGATACGCAGAAGATTTATATCCTCGTTCTTTGGTTCCTATTTTATCGCTAAACTGACGATCACCGCCAATGCTGATAAATAGAATATCACCCGTGCCCCCTTGGGTAATTGAGCGCGAAGTTCTCTCCAACCCATTCTCGATGAGAAACGTTTATCCGAAAGGCACAGCAGTATGCACAATATAGCGATAACTCCTATGAGAGTCAACCCGGTGATGTAATACATGTTAGTTTTGCCCAGTAAACGAATAAATCTACTAAAGGCTAATAGGTACAATAATATTGTTATTGAATAATATATTTTTAATGAATGAGATGAGATTTTCATGATTTTTTCTTCACCGTCCACTCCGTAGCTCCAGTATTCCAGCCTAATGTACCTTCATTTGTTTCTCCGTAAACATAATGGGTTACAAAATCTAAGCCTTCAAAGTCTACATTATCACCTATAGCTTGTGCCACCCATCCAGCAGCCGTAATAGCAACGAGAAGAGGTACACCTGCACCTGCTATGACAGCCGAAATTTCAGCGACGCCTGCACCACCTGCGATTAGTGTCCCTTTTGACAAAAAGAATTTACGTTCAAATTGGTCTCCAATTTGTGGATTTGGCGGGAATACCCAGTTGCCTCTTGTGCTTATGCTGTTTGCCATATAGTTATTATTTTCTATATTAATTAAACGCTGAATTTGGTTGTCTGTTAAGCCACATTGCTTCATAACATCAATTGCAACAGCCTTATCTTCAGCGTTCATCTGAGCAACAGGGATTTGGGGTAAATCTCGTGATTCATATATATTCACATCAAAATTTTTAAAAACATTACTTTCACTGGCTAATACACTAAAATTAGTCGCTGTCACCATAAGACAAAGACTTAAAACGAAAATGAAACAAGATTTTATATTTTTATTCATATATTTTCTCCTTTGAAATCAATAATAACTTATGCCATATGCCACATTCATTATATTCAATCAACCTCTGCATTGGACTCACCTTCTCCCTTTCCAACAAAAATTCGCTTTCAAGTAGTATATACTCATTATACGGATTAAGTAAATGGAAAATAACAAATTTAATTATTATGTAAGATTAAATTAAAATAGAAGGGGATTGATAACGATATAAATTCCGTCACAAAATCAGCCCCTTATTCGTTTATTGGATATAGGGACTAAAATATGCCTGCGCTATTATTAAATATGGGCGTCGCCCGGAGACATGTTCTCCATTGGCGTCGCCCCTGATATCCTACTCTCCAGGCTCCGGACCCTCAGCTGGGTCCTCTTTTTCTTTTTCGACCTCTTCAGCAATCTTTCTCAGTTCTTCCCGTATTTCTTCTCGACTATACTTTGTCCTTTTCTGTGGCAATCGCCCTGTTTTTACAATATGGGCAATGTGGCAAACAAACCCGGTCATGACAAGATCAATAACCGACCAGCAGTATAAGATATTATTTAAAAAATGGTTCCAACGCTTTTTCATTATACGCCCCCTCGCGAATATTTTCTTTGACATTGCCCATCATAAAAGGACCTATATCAGTCCCATTATAGCACGAAAAGGTTATAAAATCATAAAAAATGTGCTGATATGGGTTCTTTTTGGAGGGGACAATGGAACAGGAACAGAAAATTAAGAATGATGCGGCAATTGATATTGGAAAAAATATTCACGACTTGCGCAAAGCGAAACAAATCCGCCAAAAGGATATGGTGAGAGAAATACAGTTACGTGGACTTCCGATCACGAGAGAGGCATATGTAAAAATTGAAGGTGGTAGGCAACACATATATGCATCACAGCTGGAGGCAATAAAAGATGTATTGGGTGTATCATATGATGAGCTTTTGGCACGAAAAGAGGCGGAGTAGCGTAGGCAGCCAGGAGTGATCCGCGTTTTAAAATATTTCAGAATGTCTAAGTTTTGTCCAAGTACGCCCGTTCCGCCCTTATTTTATAAGGAAAGGAACCATGACTTTTAATCAAGTTGTCCGGGGTTCGAATCCCCGATGCCTCATGAATGAAAGATAGCGGAAAACCTTGTAATATCAAGGTTTTCCGTTTTTTGATCTGATTTTCGGTATGTTTGGACCTATTTCCTTGTAAAAAGCGGTTCAAAGCCTGGCGGAACAGGCAAAACAAATTCGGGTAACCCTGTGGCATAAGGCGCAATGTCATATTGCTGAAAATATATCACAATGCCGCCTGGGGAAAGATAAAAGCTGTCAGGATTAAAGGTGTTCTGTACGAGCTTTGCATAATCATCGAAATATGTGGCAGGCTCCGTTTTCAGTCTTATGGATACCTGCTGTTCGATCCATAGTTGGATTTTCTCCCTGAACAGACGGTCATGGGGATAGAAATCTCCAAGCTGCACCTTGTTCCCTGTAGTGAAATTCCAGGTGTCGGATTGCCGGACGGTTGAGCCGTGGGCGCCGCCCATATAGGAATACTGCTCGGTATACAGGCTGGTAAGGCATCCCATATTTAAGGTTATATTGTAAGTCATATCAAATTCGTAGCTGTGGAACGGAGGGTAATTTGACTGGATATACCTGGCTGATTCGACAGCTTGCGGGTATAATACGGCTTTGCAGTATTCCTCTTTGCTCCTTGCAAGTGCGGCGTAATTTTCGCTGACGGCCTCTGCGGCCTTCTCGCTGCAGGTGGAATTAAATGCAGGATACTGTATATTGTATATTAAAACCGGAATATCACGGTAGTACAAAGTTTGTTTCAGGGTATTGTTAGAGACGGTCTGCATGAACGGAACCTGTTGGGAATTTGTATATTATATGAGCGGATACGGATAATATGAATATGGAAAGGGGGAGGCCGGCAGGATTGCTCCCGCCGGCATGAGTATGAAAAAGTTTATGTAAAAGGTTAGTGACCTGTCTGACTATTACTATACAGGAAATATATGTCGAAAGTTTGACCAGATGATAAAGGATTTATAAAAAGGGTTAAGACTTTCTAACGGAAACAGCGTTAAAATATTTTGTTGACAGAATAGATAGAATATGATAAAGTTTTATATAGGTTAGATGCAACTAACTTCGTACTGAATTGATAGGAATGGCTGTATCTACCTGTCATTCAGTTTCGATTATCGTTAGCTGCAATATTCAGTTAAACAAGGTTTTATATGGCTAGAACATAGAAAAACCTGTTTTTTTGCCCACATAGTTAGCTATAACTAACTACGTAATCCGGGAAACGTTCTAATCCGGAGCATTGGTTCCCTGGGAAACATGTAAATATAAAAGATTTGTCAGGAAAGGAAGACATAAAGGATGAGCAGATGTTTTGAGAAAATGCTTGTTGAGCAATGTGCCCCTACTCTTTCGGGTATTAAACCGGCAAATTTATTCCGCTATTGTGCGGGTGGCGGAGACGCAGTCCGGAAAGAAATTGCATACTGGGACAAAGAGCTGTCGCAGCACGGAATATCAGTGAAAATCATCAAAGAATGTCTTGAATCAGAGTCTGTCCTCGTATATGTATATCGCAAGAGGTGGGTGGAGCAGATTCTGGCGGATCCTGAGACCGTGGCTTTCCTGAAACAGAAGGGCTACATGATGCCGGGGAGCTGCGGGTTCATTTTGCAGCAGTTATCAAACAGGCTGTGTGCGGAAAAGAATTTTCCCCATGAAATCGGCGTTTTTCTGGGATATCCGTTAGAAGATGTAATTGGTTTCATTGAAAACAGAGGCAGAAATTATACCTGCTGCGGATTTTGGAAGACTTACGGAGATCCGGGGGAGGCCAGACACCGTTTTGACAGATACAGAAACTGTATCAGGATGTGTATGAACCGATTTGAAAATGGAATACCGGTTATTCAGCTCCTCGCAGCTGTCTAATAGATGTTAAATCTTATCAAACAAAAATACCAATTATTGAAAGGATGGAAGAGATTATGAGAAAAGTTGCAGTTGTATATTGGAGTGGTACGGGAAATACCGAGGCTATGGCATATTATGTGACGGAAGGCGCCAAAGCAGCCGGGGCTGAGGTAGATGTCTTTACTTCGGCTGAGTTTTCGGCAGACAAGGCCGGGGAGTATCCGGCCATCGCATTTGGCTGCCCTTCCATGGGTGCGGAGCAGCTGGAGGAATCAGAGTTTGAACCGATGTTTGAAGAGGTGAAGACAAAACTCAGCGGAAAACGGATAGGATTGTTCGGTTCTTACGGATGGGGTGACGGTGAGTGGATGAGAATCTGGGAAGATGACTGCAGCAAGCTTGGCTGCACGATGGCAGCCGGACCGGTACTGGCCAACGGAGCGCCGGACGACACTGCGGCAGAAGAGTGCAGGGCCCTTGGGGGAGCTTTGGCATGATGGAGATGTAGTTAAGCAGGTGAGGACGCCGCCGGTACGGCCAGCGGACGGGGTGGTGGGGTGTGTATATGAGTCTTTCGTCCCGGGGGAAGATTGTCGTGGTTTGGGGCTGCGGGCGAAGATAAAGTCTGCGGAGCACGCTCCCGCTCTGTGAAATGCATCGCGCTGCTAGGCTCGAAAAGACCTCGCCAATCAGCGATGGATTTAGGCGGCATCCGCAGACTTTATCTTCCCCTCCGCCCCAA
>OBXO01000218.1_pt1 | contig 58854 bp, 50 predicted proteins | sample 1501431 | NCBI WGS metagenome assembly OBXO01 (sample SAMEA2580163, study PRJEB22360) | human gut metagenome | biome: human gut; feature: human-associated habitat; material: faeces | place: Denmark | collected 2008/2010
CCGGGGGAAGGAGGCGGAATCAATTCTGGAGGGGATATGGAAGCCCATCCGTGCTTAATGAGGTTTCTCACGAATTTAGCACGGCTATGCGCTTCGAAAAGTGCAAACGGTCCCCGTAAGAATTCATTCCGACCGGATTCCCCCCTCACGACAACCTTCAACCAGGGACGGAAGACTCAGCCATCCCCCTCACCACACCGGACATGGTCCGTTCCGGACGCGTCCTCCAAACCTCCGTTAAATCTCCATAGTGTTAACTAAATGACATGATACCAGGGTCAAAAGGTTGGAAATCTGATGCAAGCTTGCTTGCATGAAGATTTTTAATCTTGGGACCCGCCAAAAACATGAGTAAGAAGCCATTTTTCGCAGAAAAATGAGCGGATTGCGAATGTTTTTGAGGATTGTGAGAGCACGCAGTGCGGAGCAATCCGGTATCAAAGGGGTCAAAAGACCTTTTGACCCCAACATCATGACATTGCCGTCTGAACAGTAACCACCACAGCGCCGAATATGATTGAAATGTCTTAAAATTATAGTTATAATAATCACATCATACACTTAAAGGAGAAGGATATGGATTACAGGACTTATTTAAAGCATTATCCCGATAAAGACGGCCGATTCGGACCTTACGGCGGAGCTTACCTGACCGAGGAACTGCTTCCGGCTTTTGAAGAAATCGCAGATGCCTACCAGACTATCTGCCATTCTTCCCAGTTCATCAATGAACTGCGCAGAGTACGCAAGGAATTTCAGGGCCGGCCCACGCCCGTTTACCACTGTGAACGTCTGTCGAAAAAGATTGGAAACTGCCAGATTTACCTGAAGCGCGAAGATTTAAACCACACCGGCGCGCATAAATTAAACCACTGTATGGGCGAAGGCCTTCTTGCCAAATTTATGGGCAAGAAACGTCTAATCGCAGAAACAGGCGCCGGACAGCACGGTGTTGCCCTTGCGACGGCCGCCGCTTTCTTCGGTCTGGACTGTGAGATTCACATGGGCGAGGTGGATATTGCAAAGCAGGCCCCCAACGTAACCAGAATGAAAATTCTTGGGGCGAAGGTCGTTCCCGTTACCCATGGTCTTAAAACCTTAAAGGAGGCCGTGGATTCCGCCTTTGAATCCTATGCTAAAAATTACAAGGATTCCATCTACTGTATTGGTTCCGCTTTAGGCCCCCATCCATTTCCTCTGATGGTACGTGATTTCCAAGCCGTCGTGGGATATGAGGCAAGGGACCAGTTCCTGGAGATGACAGGCATGTTCCCGGATGAGGTGTGCGCCTGCGTGGGCGGAGGCAGCAACTCCATCGGCATGTTCATTCCCTTCCTGGATGATCCCGTGGACATCACAGGAATCGAGCCTTTAGGAAGAGGCGAGACTCTGGGCGACCATGCCGCTTCCATGAAATTCGGTGAAAAAGGCATCATGCACGGCTTTGAGAGTATTATGCTGAAGGATGCGAACGGTGAACCGGCTCCGGTTTATTCCATTGCCAGCGGCCTGGATTACCCGTCTGTCGGACCGGAACACGCTTTCCTGCATGACCTTGGCCGTGTTAAATATGAGACGGTGGGGGATGAGGAGGCCATGGAGGCCTTCTTCAAGCTGTCCAGGTATGAGGGAATCATTCCGGCCATCGAAAGCTCCCACGCAGTCGCTTACGCGATGCGCAGGGCAAAAGAGAAAAAGCTTGGATCCATCCTGGTATGCTTAAGCGGCAGAGGTGATAAGGATATCGATTATGTGGTAGAGCATTACGGATACGGAGAACAGTTTTTAGATTAAGGACACAAAAAGGAACCATACACCAATGATTCGTTGGTGCATGGTTCCTTTAGAAATTTCAGCAGAATAATAATAATTCTTCAAATTTTTTGATCTTCACTTCTTTCCATATATAAAGATTATAGACGCAGTCCATCAGTTCTCCTACGGCATAAACATCATAAGCGCAGGCGGTATCAGAGGATGTCTGTTTTATAAACAAAATCAGGCATATCGTTCGGCTGAGAGTGGTATGCCTGTTTTTTTATACCCAAAATCATGGTTACAATGTGAAAATGGGGGCGGAGCTGCGCGATGAATCCCAGGCTCCACCTCTGAGGAGGTGCAGGATATTGTCCGTGAGATTATTGCATTTACGAAGAAAAATAGCCTGGATGTTGATTTAGGCAGCCTCAGTCTCCCATCGCCCCTCCAGATTATTTACAATATATTAATGTTTTTTCATCTTCCGGTATCACCTTGACTAATCTTATCCTCTCCATCAACAAAAAAAGGTCTTACTAAATTGATTTCTCTCAATTGTGTAAGACCTTTTTATAGTTTAAAAATAGTTTTAACCTGCTAACTATACTCCCCCTATAATTTTAGGTATAAAAAGGTATCGCTCCACACCCAAAGAGCCGGAAAGTCCTCTATTTAAGCGGCTTCCCGGCTCCCTGTCTACTATTCAAACTCAATCGTAGCCGGCGGCTTCGGAGACATATCATAGCAAACCCGGTTCACATTCTCCACCTCAGCCAGAATCCGGTCTGTTATCACCTGGAGTACATCCCAGTCTACGCGCTCAATCGTCGCGCTCATGGCGTCGATTGTATTAATCGCACGGATAATAACCATATATTCAAAGCTTCTCGCATTATGCTTCACGCCAACCGATTTAAAATCGGGCACAACGGTAAAATACTGCCATACCTTTTTATCAAGTCCGGCCTTCTCAAATTCCTCCCTGAGAATGGCATCCGATTCCCTGACTGCTTCCAGGCGGTCACGTGTAATTGCGCCCAGACAGCGAACGCCGAGTCCCGGTCCCGGGAAAGGCTGACGGTAAACCATGGAAGCCGGAAGTCCCAATTCCAATCCGCAGGCACGTACTTCGTCTTTAAATAACTGCTTCAGAGGCTCGACAAGCTCAAACTTCATATCTTCTGGAAGTCCGCCCACATTGTGATGGGATTTTACCATCTTTGCAGTCTTAGTTCCGCTCTCGATGATGTCGGGATAAATCGTACCCTGTCCAAGGAAATCAATGCCCTCCAGCTTTCTTGCTTCCTCCTCGAACACACGGATAAATTCTCCCCCGATTATCTTCCTCTTCTGTTCCGGATCCGCCACATTCTCAAGTTTACCCAGAAAACGTTCTGTCGCATCCACATAGATAAGATTGGCATGGAGCTGGTTGCGGAAGACTTCAATCACGTTCTCCGACTCGTTCTTTCTCATCAGTCCGTGATTTACATGAACGCATACGAGCTGCTGCCCGATGGCCTTGATAAGAAGGGCGGCAACAACGGAGGAATCTACGCCGCCGGAAAGAGCAAGCAGGACTTTCCTGTCTCCAACCTGGCTGCGAATCAGCTCTGCCTGATCCTCGATAAAGTTCTTCATATTCCAATTGGGGGCAGCTTTACATGTGTCAAACACAAACGTCCTTAAGACCTCATTTGACGGAAGCTCTGTTAACTGCTGTTCACATTTCGCAGACGGATGATCGATTGCCATCATCGAATAACCGCAATTATAAAGTTCACTTCTTACATCTACAGCCGTTCCGTCCACCACACGGTTTTCACCGCCGTTCAGAATAATCCCTTTTACATTCTGTAAGGCCTTCAGTTCCTCCACCGTTATATCATGTGGATGAATCTCGCTGTAAACTCCCATGTTGCGTATCTGGCGGGCAATAACGGTATTCTCCGGGCTGCCCAAATCCAGAATTACAATCATATCCTGTTTCATGGTCTTTCTCCTTTGTCATATATAATATTTTTTATTGATAACATCTTATCGGCTCAGTGCGGCAAAGAATTCCGGTTAATGTCCACAACAAAAAGCCTCAGATATCCGGCACCCTGTTCTCCGGCAAGTTCAATTGCTCTCTTCAATATGTAACTGCCGAGACCTCTGCTCAAATAATCGGTATTCACTCCCAGACGGTCTATATAGAACGCTTTTGCGTCTTTATTCTCCCATCTCACATAAGCCTTCACCATCATTCGCATCACATAAAGCGAAAGCACCGGCTACGTCCTCATGCTCCATCAGAACGTATAAGCGGTTCCTCATGATATCGGTGACGAAAAACTCACATGGATATATTTCATCCCAAATCTGTACATTGTCCCGATCCGTATTCTCAATTATTTTCCGGTATACTGATTTGATTTTCGGTAAATCGCTCATATCAGCCAGTCTCAGATTCATAGAAATTCCCATGCCGTCCGTTTTCCGTATCTTTTATTGTTTCAACCCACGCTCGATATATGCTCGAAATGCGACTGCATCCTATACGGTCACGTGGTTGACCTCATGGCAGTGGGGGATACCGACTTCTCTCCGCCCACCACCGTTAAATTTGTTTCAGACAATTCATCTCACCACATTAGAGGATGGAAAAATCCTTGCTAATATTTGTTGAATGGAATGCTTGTTTTTTATTATAACTGATAATTTCCGAATAATAAACTTCTTTCCTTAGATTTCATGGAATTTTAGTAACAGCTCGTTACTGTTCAGACAAATATCCTCAATCAGGCTCTCCGACTACCTTGTCCAGAAAAATTTCACCGTCCGGGTGCATCGCGAAGCGTGTTATTGTTCGCAGCACGCCGTTTTTTGGCGGGGTGTGAACAGTAACACCTTACTTTATCAATCAGCAGATTTTTTATTTTAGACTTGCAATTTTCTGCCGCATGTATTATATTAAAGCAAAGGCAGTAAGAACATGTGTTCTGTTTTTGAATAGGGAGAGTATTATGATAATCAGCGCCAGCAGACGAACAGATATACCTGCATTTTTCTCCGACTGGTTCATGAACCGCATCCGGGAGCAATATGCCCTGGTAAGAAATCCGTTCAATTCGCATCAGGTCAGTAAAATCAGCTTAAATCCGGACGTTGTAGACTGTATCGTATTTTGGAGCAAGAATCCGGAACCAATGCTCACCAGACTAAATGAATTACAAAATTACACCTTTTACTTCCAATATACGCTGAACGCTTATGGAAGAGAGATTGAGAAGAACCTTCCCGCCCTCAAACAGCGCATCGCAACCTTCCAGTCGTTATCAAAGATGATTGGAAAAGAGCGGATCATCTGGCGGTATGATCCTATCATTCTCAATGAAACATATACAGCCGGCTGGCACAGCAGCGCCTTCTCGAATCTGGCCGGTCAGCTCAGCGGCTATACAGGAAAATGCACGATCAGTTTTATTGACATGTATCCCGCAATAACTAATAACGTCCGGCCGCTGGGGATCCGGGAAATACCCGGCGGCAGTATCTCCGCCCTGGCCAGAAATCTGTCTTCCATTGCCGCATCCTGCGGCCTTGCAATAGATACTTGTGCGGAAAAAATCGATTTGTCCGGCTGCAATATCCGGCACGGCTGCTGTATCGACGGTGAACTGATCGCAAAGCTTGCCGGCTGCCCAGTCAACACACAAAAGGATAAAAACCAGCGTCCCGAGTGCCGATGTGCCGCTAGCTTTGACCTCGGATTTTACAATACCTGCCGCAATGGCTGTCTCTATTGTTATGCCAATCACAGCCGCCGGCAGATGGAGGAACGATGCCGGTCCTATGACAGCACTTCTCCTCTGCTCTGCAGCCAACTCTCAGAAGATGACCGGATCTATGAACGCAAAACCGGAAGTCTTAAAAATATACAGTATGATTTATTTAACATACCTGCGCCTTGACCGGCTTTCCCACTGTTCACTGCCATAGTCATAGTGAATACAGTACGCCAGTATTTTCTGCGTTGTACCGGAAAATAACACGTAAAAAAGAACCATCCTGCCATTTCATAAAAGCAGTTTGGTTCTTTCCTGCCATTATCAAGATATCTCTTATATCAGACCACCATTCTTACTTCAGTCCATTTTTCCGCTTCGGACCATTATTAGTCTGAAGCGACAAATCCGAGACTATAATCCCCCTCTGCGGCAGGGACATAACCAGCCCCTCCCATTCCAGCTTGACAAGCGCTTCGCGAACCGGTGTCCGGCTGACTTTCAGGTCCTTGCATATTTTTTTTCATCCAGATAAGCGTTAGGTAAAATTTCATTATTTATGATCTTGTATTTCAGGTCCTGGTAAACCTGATTCGTTAAATTATCTTTTTTAGACATGGCAATCAACTCCTGAAAATCGTATCATGTTCAGTTCACATGAGTCTCCGACGGAAAATAGCGCCTGTTCTCTGCGATGAACGCAGAAACTGTATTGCGCAGATATAAAGCCCGCTCTGCCGACATTATATCATATTTAAGATTAAGAAAGGAAAAAGATAACCATGAAAAAATAATTGCAATGATCATGACCGGCGCATTAGCCCTCTCATTGACAGCCTGCAGCAATTCGTCCGGCTCCGCCCCGTCCCCTTCTTCCAACGGAACATCCTCCGGCAAAACGGCCGGCGCTGCCACTGATAAACCTGCCTCCGATATTGACACCTCCAAATACGGGAATCTGGATCCCGTCGAACTGGTACTGGCAGACTCTGCCGCAAAAGGCGCCGCCGGCTCCACCTTTGATGAGCTGGTAGCGATAAAGGTTTCTGAAATCACAGGCGGCCAACTGACAATAGACACCCGCCTGAACGGGGAGCTTGGAAATGACACCGATCTTCTCCGCCAGATGCAGAACGGAGATATTGATATTGTCGGCTGTCAGATTGCTCCCATGGTATCTTTTATCCCGGAGCTGGCCATATTCGACCTTCCTATGGTCTTTGCAAAACACGACGGAGATAAAATTGATGCAGTGTTAAATGGTGATTCCAAAACCCGAGCCACACTCGATACCGCTTATGAGACAGCGGGCATGCATCTGCTGGGTGTTCTGCAAAACGCCACCTACCGTCTGACTACGGCAAATGTGAACCTGGAAACACTGGGCGATTTCAAAGCGCTGCAGATCCGCACCATGGAGAACAGCAACCATATGGCATTCTGGACAGCCATCGGAGCAGAGCCGACGCCTCTGGCATGGGCTGAGGTTTATTTTGCTCTCCAAAGCGGAGCCATTGACGCACAGGAAAATGCAGCCGACACGATTGTGGGCGCCAATACACCAACGGCCTGGCACAGATTCTCCAGGATGAATTGCCCAGTAAACGGTGAGCCGGAAAGCAGCAGACTTTCCGGCTCTTCCGCCTGCCTTAGGCACATAACAGGCTCCGGGAAGCGGCGTTGACAAAGCACCGGCCGGGACTTATGATAATAATAAAACAAAACCGGGGAGCCGCCTATGATTACGAGAGAAGACAGACAGCCGTTTCATGATACCTGTCGTATTTTAGATAAAGCCGATGATTTTATCTATGTTTTGCCCCATCCCGGGCTGCTGGAATGGATATCAAATTATACTATTACATTTCCAAACGGTAACATCATATCTGATGACTACACTGTAATGCCGCATGGCAGTGCAACATTGGTATTTACATTTGACGGGAACAATTTATGCAGCAATTTATTCGGTCCCATTACAAAGCCCTGTATGATCGGCAGGCAGGCAAACCAAAACGATATGCTGTTTATTATTGAATTTCAACCAGCCGGTTTGCATGCGTTTACAGGCGTTGATCAAAGAGAGCTGTCTGATCAGACCCTCCCCTTTTCATTCATAAATCAGGTGTTAAACAAGAAGATAATGGAAACGCTGGATTCTGTACACAGTATACATGAACTGGTTATCCATATCGACCATATACTCCTCTCCTGCCTGCCCCCGTCCTGTCCCGGTGAACTGCATTTTTCTGTGAAGAGTATTATAAGAAACAGCGGAAACATCTCTGTAAAAGAGTTATCGGAGGCTGTTTATTACAGCGAACGTCATCTGAACCGGATTTTCAGCCGTTATTTGGGAATGAATATTAAAACCTTTTCCAGACTGGTCCGGATAAACAAAGCAGTCCGGCTTCTCCAGAATCCCAGAACCAACATCTCCTCCGTCTGCTATTCGGCCGGTTTTTATGATTTGTCTCACTTCATTCATGATTTCAAAGACGTCACCGGAATTACTCCTTTGGATTATCGGCATAAGATGTCCGATTTTTACAGTGAGATTGCCAAATTCTGATGTACAATGGAGGAAATCAAAGCAGAAGGAGTGTGGCATATGAAATACTGCGGTACATTAATCTCCGTATCCGATCTGACGAGAGCCAGGAATTTTTACGAACAGGTAATGGAACAAAAGGTAATGTTAGATTTGGGCGTCCACGTTTCATTTGAAAACGCCTTTTCGCTCCAGTCCAATTATGAAGAGCTGGTTGGCGTAAAACTGGAAGCACAACGGAAACCCGATAATTTTCAACTCTATTTTGAGGTGGATGATTTAGAGCAGTGGGAAGCAAAGCTGAAGTCCACGGAGGGGATCGAGTTTATTCACGAAATCAAAGAATATCCATGGGGACAGCGTGTTTTCCGCTTCTATGACTATGATAAGTTTATTGTGGAGGTTGCGGAAAGCATGAAAAGCGTTGCAATACGTTACCTGGCCCAGGGACTTTCCGTGGAAGAAACAGCAAAATGTACAATGCTGCCGATTGAGGTTGTAAAACAGTTTCAATCATAACTTAAAATTGGCTCACAGTATACGAAACAGTGCGCCGGAACAAATCACAGAAAACCGTCACTTCTTCTCTCCGGATCGTATTCCATTTTGAATGCTGACAGAATGATTCTACGATTCTTGAGATAAAAATTGCCGTCATTGCTCAGGAGAGATTCCGTGATTGCCTTCGTAACACTGGATGTCAGTTTCTGGTTCCTGGGGTTTGTCGCCATAAAATGCTTGACATTAACTCCTACCACTACTATAATCCAAATTGCAAGGGAGTTCTCGTAAGAGGGCTGAGAGGAGGGTGTATTCCCTCGACCTCACCTGATTTGGATAATGCCAACGTAGGGATGCAACGACAATCTACATTTTTACGACTTTCAGAAAATCTGTCGGCAGTGTGCCGCGGGTTTTAACGGAAACCGGTGGATGTATCCGCAAAGTACATTTTCACCATTCCGAAAACCGGAAAAGTGCCGTTCAGAGCCATTCTCTTGCAGGAGGATGGCTTTTTCATTTAACAGGAAAGTTCTCCTGTTAAATAAAAACCGCTTCGCGACACTACTCGCGGGGTTCGTACTTGTCGTTAAAATCTCCTTTGTAAACAAGGAAAAGAAGGAGGAATAATCAGTGAATCAACAATCACAATCGTTATCCTCGGCGCGCAGCAGAAGATGTGCTGTCTACAGGATGGTGCTTACGGCGATGTTCGCCTGTCTCGCCTTTGTGCTGAATACCTTTGTGTATTTTCCTGCCGCCATCGCATCCTACCCGCTGATGAAGTGGTTCTACGGACTGGATGCCGGGTCACCTTATTATTACATACCGTTTTATACCCCATCTGCTGTCATGGGTGCAGCCATGGGCGTCGCGGTACTTCTGATTCTGCGCCGTGCCGGAGTATTCAGCCTGATGCTGCAGGAACTGAACCAATAGCAGAAACTAAACTAATAAAAGGAGGATATTATGGAAAAGTTTGAAGCAGCGCTGCGCCGGGTCCGGGAACGGGCCCCTCTGGTGCAGTGCATCACCAATTTTGTCACTGTGAACGACTGTGCCAACATCCTGCTGGCCTCCGGAGCCTCTCCTACCATGGCCCACGACATCCGTGAAGCAGCAGAAGCAGTCACCGGGGCCGACGCTCTGGTATGCAACATGGGAGCGATTGAAGACACGGATGCGATGATACTGGCCGGAAAACAGGCCAATCGGCTTGGTAAACCCGTTATCCTAGATCCGGTTGCCGCCGGAGGGACTGCGCTTCGCCGGAAAGCCGCCGGACGGCTTCTCTCCGAAATCCATTTCGCCGTCATCCGCGGAAATGCCTCGGAGATTCGCGGCCTTGCCGGAAAAACGGCAGCCGGCAGCGGCGTGGATGCAGGTGCCTTAGATGTCGTTACCGAAGAAAATCTTCTGTCGTCTCTGGAAATGGTTCGTTCCCTTTCGCAGCGCACAGGCTCCGTAATTGCCGTTTCGGGAGCCATCGATATCATTTCCGACGGGAATAACGCCATGGCGCTGCGGGGCGGCTGCGCCACCATGGCGCGTATCACGGGCAGCGGCTGTATGCTGACCACTCTGATCGGCGCATTCTGCGGGGCAATGCCGGACGATCTTTATACCGCCGCCTGCGCCGCCATGGCCGCCATGAATGTGTGCGGCGAGCTGGCGGAAAAACGCCGTCTCACCAATGGTACGGGCAATGCCACGTTCCGCACCGATCTCATCGACGCAGTATTTAATCTCACTGAACAACAGTTAACGGAGGGTGTACGCTATGAAATTTACTAAAGAAGAAATCCGCAGATCCATGCTGCTCTATGCCATCACGGACCGCATGTGGCTCAATGAGGGAGAAACCCTGATCTCTGTGACGGAAGAAGTTTTAAAAAACGGGGCAACCTTTCTGCAAATCCGTGAAAAAGATCTGAATGAGGACGACTTTGAAGCAGAGGCAGAGGCGCTGCGCACCCTCTGTGCGAAATACCGAGTTCCTTTTGTCGTCAACGACAGCGTTGAAATTGCCCTCCGATGTAACGCCGACGGTGTCCACGTGGGGCAGTCTGATATCAATGGACGCGATATCCGGGCGCTGATTGGTCCTGATGCTATTCTGGGCATCTCCGCCGGAACAGTGCAGGAGGCTGAAGCGGCTGAAGCGGCCGGGGCCGACTATATCGGAGCAGGTGCGGTTTTCACCACCGGGACAAAAAAAGACGCACGCTCTCTGACCATGGAACAGCTTCGCGCCATCCGTAATGCTGTCTCCATTCCCATCGTGGCAATCGGCGGAATCAATTCCGGAAATATCATGCTGCTGGCTGGCAGCGGCGTGGACGGAGTTGCCGTAGTTTCCGCCATCTTCGCCGCACCGCTTCCCGGGGAAGCGACGTCCGGTATGCTTAAGCTGGCAGAAGAAATGCTATCTGCCAAGACAGTCAGAGGGGAAGGTAATGAATAAACGCTTCGCTATTTTTGATATGGACGGCACTCTTGTTGATTCCATGGTATTCTGGCAGCGGCTCGGGAGGGAGTTTCTTGCCTCACAAAACATTACAGAGCGGGTAGATGAGGTCCTTGAACGAATTATTCCCATGACCATGATAGAATCCGCAGCCTTATTCATTCAGGAATTCGGTCTGTCGGGAACACAGGAAGACCTGGCCGCAGAGATGAATGCCATCATGGAACGCCACTATCGTTCTGATATTCCGCTTAAGCCCGGTGTCCTGGAATATCTGGATATGCTCCGGAGTAACGGAGTGAAAATGTGCGTCGCCTCTGCCACTCCGGTTCATCTGATACGCGCCTGTCTGACACGCCTTGGCGTGACGGAGTATTGCAGCTTCCTGATTTCCTGTGATGAAGCCGGCGCCGGAAAAGACAGGCCCGAGGTCTATCTCCTCGCCTCAGAAAAATTTGAGGCCGCCCCTCAGGAAACCGCTGTCTATGAAGACGCCCTCTACGCCGCTAAAACAGCTAAAAAGGCCGGATTTTATACAATAGGTGTCTATGACAAATGTGCCGCTGAAAACTGGGAGGCGTTAAAAGCCCTTTCAGATGAAACAATCCGGAACTGGAATGAGCCTGTTAATAAATGTAACAACAAATAAGGAGGAATTAATAATGAGTGCAAGCATTGCAATTCAGGTACTGCCCAAGGCTGAAAACGACACCGGACTGGTAAGGATCGTGGATGAGGTCATCGCCTATATCAAAAGCTGCGGTCTGCGCTGTGAGGTCGGCCCCTTTGAAACCACAATCGAGGGTGACAGTTACGACCAGCTCATGGATATTGTAAAGGAATGCCAGCATGTAGCCGTCCGTGCAGGTGCAGAAAAAGTGTCCGCCTATATAAAGGTGGTATATCAGCCGGAGGGTCAAATCCTGACCATCGACCAGAAAATCACCAAACACCGTTAACATGGAGCCGGTTAAATTACGGCTTAAAAGCACATAGAAGCATGATGAAGAAAGGGAATCTTTATGAAAACAGCCTTGACGATAGCCGGAAGTGATTCCAGCGGAGGCGCCGGTATTCAGGCCGATATCAAGACCATGACGGCCAACGGCATCTATGCCATGAGCGCCATCACAGCTCTGACCGCCCAGAACACCACCGGTGTCACCGGTATCTTTGATGTAACTCCTGCATTTTTAGCCGCCCAGCTCGACGCCGTATTTACCGACATACGCCCGGATGCGGTAAAAATCGGCATGGTTTCTTCCGCAGAGCTTATCGAGGTTATTGCAGAAAAACTGATACAATATCGGGCCGGTCATGTAGTGGTCGATCCGGTGATGATGTCCACTTCCGGTTCCAAACTCCTCAAGGACAACGCGATCGATGTTCTGAAGGCAAAACTGCTTCCCTTGGCTGAGATTGTGACACCGAATATCCCGGAGACCGAACTGCTATCAGACACTGCAATCCGCGATGACAAGGATATGGAAAAAGCCGCGCAGATAATCAGCGGGCGGTACGGCTGCACCGTACTCTGCAAAGGCGGCCACAATTTAAACGACGCCAACGATCTGCTGTATATGAATGATGCAAAACACTGGTTTTATGGACGCAGGATCGATAATCCCAACACCCATGGAACCGGATGCACCCTTTCCAGCGCTATTGCTTCCAATCTGGCAAAAGGAATGGAACTGACTGCGGCGGTAGAACGGGCAAAAGAATATATCTCCGGCGCTTTGGCAGATATGCTGGATTTGGGCAGGGGACAGGGGCCTATGAACCATTTGTTTGATTTAAAAGGTGAATTTGTAGTGTAGATTTTAATATTTTGGCGTAGAGCTTACTAAATCCCTGATATTCGGTATCTTTTTGCAGAGCGATTTTAATGGATGCTCCTAGTTAGACGCTAGTTGTCCTTACGGACACCGCTCACCCTGTTGGCAGACAGGGTGGGCATTTTATTTCCGCTTATATCTCTTATCGAGAAAGGCGATAATTGCTATAATCAGACTTCCAAAGGACATTAGCAAAGCCAATATCCCTATGAAAATTGAAATAATCTTGTATGTTGTCATAAGCGCAACCTCCTTTCCTATGTATTCCGGCAAGCCGGTCTTACAAGTCTAGGAGGTTGCCGCTCCTGTCGTTAGTGCTTTCCTGTTATTTATTTTAGCATAAGAACATATGTTTTCAAATTTAATTTTTATCTCTTGTAAGATTCCTGTGATATTTGTTATTCTTGATTCCAGTCCCGTCCACCTCTAGAATATCTGGTGCCCCTTTCGCATAGCGTAAACTCTGTAAATCCTTGATACACTCCTTGTTCTTCTCCTCCAAATTTCAAAATTCAGTGTTGATTTTGGCTTGCCCGTATTTGAGAAACAATCCTCAAAAAGCAGAAGTACCGGATTTGTTAGTCCTGAACTTCTGCTTGATTTTACTTTATTCTATTTTCGGCTGGATTGTTTGACTCTTTTCAGCCGCACTTGAACAAAATCTATTCAAATTCTATCGTAGCCGGCGGCTTCCCGGTACAATCATACAGTACCCTGTTGACCCCCTTCACTTCGTTCACAATCCTGCTCGTCACCTTGCCCAGAACTTCCCATGGAAGTTCTGCCGATTCGGCAGTCATGAAATCCGATGTTAAAACTGCCCGGAGGGCAATCGCGTAATCATAGGTTCTCTCGTCACCCATGCAGCCAACAGAGCGCATATTGGTGATCGCCGCAAAATACTGGCCCAAATCGCCTGCGATGCCTGCCTTATCGATTTCCTCACGGTAAATCGCGTCAGCGTCCTGAACAATTCTCACCTTTTCCGGTGTTACATCACCGATAATTCTCACACCGAGTCCGGGTCCCGGGAACGGCTGACGAAACACAAGTCTCTCCGGAATCCCCAGTTCCAGCCCCGCCTTTCTTACCTCATCCTTGAACAGCATGCGGAGCGGTTCAATGATCTCTTTAAAATCAACATGCTCCGGGAGGCCTCCTACATTGTGGTGGGACTTGATTACCGCCGATTTGCCGAGTCCGGATTCGATAACATCCGGGTAAATCGTTCCCTGGACCAGAAAATCCACCTTACCAATTTTTTTCGCCTCTTCCTCGAACACGCGGATAAATTCTTCTCCTATAATTTTACGTTTCTGTTCCGGATCCGATACCCCAACCAGCTTCTCATAGAAACGCTCCTGGGCATTCACACGCACGAAGTTTAAATCGTACTGTCCTTCCGGTCCGAATATCGCCTCAACCTCATCTCCCTCATTCTTACGGAGCAGGCCGTGATCGACAAATACGCAGGTTAGCTGTTTGCCAATCGCTTTAGCCATCATTACGGCAGCCACGGAGGAGTCCACACCGCCCGACAGTGCGCAGAGCGCACGGCCGCTTCCGACCTTCTCACGTATTTCACCGATCGTTCTCTCTACAAACGCATCCATCTTCCATTCGCCCGTACATTTGCAGACATTATATACAAAATTAGAAAGCATCTTCGTGCCTTCCTGTGTATGCATAACCTCGGGATGGAACTGGACGGCGTACCAGTTATTTTCCTCACACTCCATGGCCGCAACCGGGCAGACAGGAGTTGTGCCGGTAATCTTGAATCCTTCCGGCGCTTTTTCAATATAATCAGTATGGCTCATCCAGCAGATCGTCTTTGGTGAGACGCCCTCAAACAGCTTGGAAGCCGTATCTGCTTCCACCTCTGTCTTACCGTACTCGCTGACAGGAGCCGTTGCCACCTTGCCCCCGAGCAGATGCGCCGTGAGCTGCGCGCCATAGCAGATTCCCAAAATCGGAATACCCAGTTCAAAAATTTCCTTTGGACAGCTGGCAGAGTCTTCCCCGTACACACTGTTCGGTCCGCCGGTAAAAATGATTCCCTTCGGGTTCATTTCCTTAATCTGTTCCAGCGGCATATTGTATGAATATACTTCACAATACACGTTGCATTCTCTGACTCTTCTGGCAATAAGCTGGTTATACTGGCCGCCAAAATCCAATACAATAATCATCTCTTTTTCCACGAGTATTCCTCCTAATAATTTCCGTTGGTGAATTTAAACAATGACCTCAAATTCATAATCATGCAGCAGTGTCCTGCCGTAACGGCAGATATATTTCCCGCTTTTAAGCGTACTCCTTATTATAAAATAATGACGATATATTGACAAGAAGTTTTTTCACGGTTTTGCGCCATTTTGCGCCCCATATTTTGTATCTTTGCAACAGTAAGGAAAAAATATCAAACAGCCTCATTCCGGCCTCCGATACCTTAAAGGGCAGAGACAATCAACGGCCGGATTCCCCCCTCACGACACCCTCCAACCGGGGATGGAAGACTCAGCCAGCCCCCTCACCACACCGGACATGGTCCGTTCCGGACGCGTCCTCCACACCTCAGTTAAATCTCCAATTTATTGCACTGTTAACTAAATGACATGATACCAGGGTCAAAATGTTGGAAATCTGATGCAAGCTTGCTTGCATGAAGATTTTTAATCTTGTGACCCGCCAAAAACATGAGTAAAAAGCCATTTTTCGCAGAAAACCGTTACACTTAATCTACAATATAAAACCGCGGTTCCATTACTCCATCTCCAAATACTTCTTCACATACTGTCCCGTATAAGATATATCGCTCTTAGCGACCTCCTCAGGCGTTCCCCGGGCAATCACCGTGCCGCCCTTGTCACCGCCTTCCGGTCCGATATCAATCAGATAATCCGCCGTCTTAATCACATCCAGGTTATGTTCAATGACAACGACCGTATTGCCGCCGTCCGACAGTCTGCGCAGAATCTCGATCAGCTTATGGACATCGGCAAAATGCAGTCCCGTCGTCGGCTCATCCAGAATGTAGATCGTCTTTCCGGTTCCTCTCTTGCTCAGCTCCGCCGCCAGCTTGATACGCTGTGCTTCACCGCCCGACAATTCCGTGGACGGCTGCCCCAGGCGGATATAGGAAAGCCCCACATCGTAAAGCGTCTCTATCTTGCGGTAAATCGACGGTACATTCTCGAAGAATTTAAGCGCCTCCTCCACCGTCATGTTCAGAACGTCATAGATGCTCTTTCCCTTGTATTTAACGTCCAGCGTCTCTCTGTTATACCGCTTGCCTCCGCAAACCTCACACGGAACATAGACATCGGGAAGGAAATGCATCTCAATCTTGATAATTCCGTCACCGGTACAGGCCTCACAGCGGCCGCCCTTTTTATTAAAGCTGAAGCGCCCCTTATTATAACCCTTGGCTTTCGCATCGGATGTTGAGGCAAATAAATCACGAATCAAATCAAAAGCACCCGTGTAGGTTGCAGGGTTGGATCGCGGCGTACGGCCAATCGGAGACTGGTCGATCGCGATAATCTTATCAAGCTGCTCCACGCCCTCGATCTTCTTATGCCTGCCTGGTATTGTATGCGCGCGGTTCAGCTTCTTGGCGAGCGCCTTATATAGAATCTCATTCACCAGAGAGCTTTTCCCCGAACCTGATACTCCTGTCACACAGGTCATGACACCGAGTGGGAAGGAGACGTCAATATTCTTCAGGTTATTCTCCGCAGCCCCCTTTACCGTCAGCCAGCCGGTGGGCGTCCTGCGCTCCTTCGGGACGGGTATCCTCTCGCGGCCGCTTAAGTAAGCGCCCGTGATGGATTCCTTACATGCCATAATCTCATCGGCCGTTCCCACCGCAACAACATGGCCTCCATGCTCTCCGGCTCCCGGCCCGATATCCACGATACAGTCGGCCGCACGCATGGTATCTTCGTCATGCTCCACCACAAGAACGGAATTGCCGAGATCCCTCAGATGCAGAAGCGTCTGCAGCAGCTTGTCATTATCCCTCTGGTGAAGTCCGATACTCGGCTCGTCCAGAATATAGGCAACACCGACCAACCCGGAACCAATCTGGGTAGCAAGACGGATACGCTGCGCCTCGCCGCCGGACAGAGTACCGGTAGCCCTGGACAGGGACAGATAATCAAGGCCCACATTAACCAGGAAAGACACCCTCGCCTTGATCTCCTTCAAAATCGGGGCGCCAATCGTCTCCTGCATCGTCGTAAGCTGAAGCTCGTCCAGGAATTCCCTGTACTTCACAATCGACATATTCGTCGCTTCGGAAATATTCTTATCTCCGACCGTAACGGCCAGTGCTTCCGGCTTCAGACGCTGGCCATGGCAGGCAGGGCAGGGAGTAATTCTCATATATGTCTCGTACTCCGCCTTCATGGATTCGGAAAATGTCTCCCTGTACTTCTTGTTCATATTCTGTATCAGGCCTTCAAAGGCTATATCGTAAATGCCCTCCCCCCTCTGGCCCTTATAGCGGACTTTAACAATCTTTCCACCGGTTCCCCCAATCAGAATGTCATGAACCTCCTTTGGGTATTCCTCAAATGGTGTGTCGAGGCTGAAATGGTATTCCTCCGCCAGCGCATCCAGAATCGCTCCGCTGAAGCTGCCCTTGTCGCAGCAGGACTGCCATCCCATCGCGACGATGGCGCCCTGTTTGATGCTGAGGCTCTTATCCGGTATCATCAGGTCTTCGTCAAATTCCATCTTATATCCCAGGCCATAGCAGTCCGGGCAGGCTCCGAAGGGATTATTAAAGGAAAAGCTTCTAGGCTCCACCTCGTCCACACTGATTCCGCAGTCCGGGCAGGAAAAGCTCTGGCTGAACATAATCGGTTCCTGGCCGAAAACATCTACCATCATCAGCCCGCCGGTCAGCCCCATAACAGTGTCTATGGAGTCGGAAAGCCGCTTCTCGATTCCCTCCTTCACCACCAGACGGTCAACCACTATCTCTATATTATGTTTGATATTTTTCTCCAGCTCGATGGATTCCGTCAGCTCATAGAGGTTCCCATCAATTCTGACGCGCACGTAGCCGCTCTTCTTCGCCTGTTCCAGGACTTTCTCGTGGCGTCCCTTCCGTCCTCTTACAATCGGGGCCAGAAGCTGTATCCTGGTCTTCTCAGGAAGCGCCATAATCTGATCCACCATCTGATCCACGGTCTGCTTCTTGATCTCACGGCCGCACTTGGGACAATGGGGGATACCAATCCTGGCGTACAGAAGACGCATATAATCATAAATTTCCGTAACCGTCCCAACGGTGGAACGCGGGTTCCGGTTGGTGGACTTCTGGTCAATGGAGATGGCCGGGGAAAGCCCCTCTATGCTCTCCACATCCGGCTTCTCCATCTGGCCCAGGAACTGCCTTGCGTAGGAGGATAGGGACTCCATGTACCGTCTCTGCCCTTCCGCATAAATCGTATCAAAAGCCAGTGATGATTTACCCGATCCCGACAATCCCGTCAGAACCACCAGTTCATTTCTTGGAATATCCAGTGAAACATTTTTCAGATTGTGCTCATTGGCACCACGGATTTTAATATATTGCTTCGCCATTTTTCTAACTCCTGTACACTTTATCATACCACTGGCACAGCCTCTTCAAATCTAACTCCTCTCTGTTTTCAGACAGTACAGAAGCGTTGAGAACACCGTGCCAGTATTATCATTTAGCAACTCTGTGTACAGTATAGCATAATTCATCGATATTGGCAAACATTCGTTCGGTATTTTACTGCCATTTTTTTGCATTTCGCAGCAATCAGCAGCACGGAGGGTTGGTGTGTGCCATAATTGCCAGAGTCTCACAAGCCCTTCTGATATTGTCCGCTGAAGTTTCCCAAATCTCACATTCACTGAATCCGGGAAATCCCATACTTATTCCATGCCTGCGATACTCCATACGGCTGTCTTTCACAATCTTCCCCGAAAGATGAAACGCGCATCCTTCCGTATACAAAGCCAGCTTTTCAAGGATTTCCGGAGTAATGCCGGCTCCATGGAGAATCTCAATGCGCCCGCCGCTTTTTTCCACCAATTGTTTTAACAGCTCCCTCCCCTCCCAGGCCGAATTTTTCTGTCCACTGGTCAGAACCGTCTTTAAGCCTAGAGCCACCGCCTCTTCCAAAGCTTTAAAGGGATCACGGCATACATCAAAGGCACGGTGCAGCGCCATATCCATATCACCTGCAAGAACCGACAGCTCCTCCAACTCTTCTCTGTTAAGGGAACCGTCCGGCTTTAATATGCCCGTCACTATCCCATCTGCCCCCAGTTCCCGGTACATCATAATATCCTCTTTCATCTCGGCAAATTCATATGCATTATAGCAGAAATCCCCAAACCGCGGCCGGAGTAATACCCTAATCTCCAGGTTTGTATGCTCTCTCACCTGCCGGAATAAAGCTTTCCCCGGCGAAGTTCCCCCGATTATCAAATTTCCGCATAACTCCACACGCTCCGCGCCGCCCTTCTCCGCTTCAATGGCAGACTGCACACTGTCAACGCAGGCTTCAATCCTATATCTCATAAAATCGCTCCTCCCTGAAACAAACATTATATAAAATTCTGTCAACCGAAACGATAACCTGCACGCTCCGCGCACAGGTCACCGCCATCAAGTCAAAGAGACCGCAAAGCGGCGGCCTCTTTCTTTGAATATTTTATTTCATAAGTTTTTTAAATTCATCTGCCACAAATTGAACCTTTGTTCCGATAATAACCTGTACATTTGTCTTACCTGGCCTGATAACACCTGCAACGCCGGCAGATTTAATTTTCTTTTCATCAACCGCGGTATAATCCCTGATTTCAATTCGAAGTCTTGTGATGCAGTTGTCAACTCCTGCAACGTTGGCCGCTCCGCCGATACCTTCTAAAATGATTTTGGCAATTTCGGTATAATTATCATTGGCAAGCTGAACCTTCATCTCGTCATCATCGTCTTCCCTTCCGGGTGTCTTCAAATCAAATTTCACAATAACAACGCGGAAAATAATATAGTAAATAACAGCAGCAACAAGTCCCAGCGGAATGATCCAAAGCGGATTCATTGCAAACGGAGCCTTGAAGCTCAGGAACCAGTCTACAAAACCGGCACTGAAGTTAAAGCCGGCACGTACGGGCAGAAGTGCAGTAACCGCCAGAGAAACACCTGTTAACAGCGCATGTATTACATACAGAGCCGGAGCCAGGAACATAAAGGAGAATTCTAAAGGCTCCGTAACTCCCGTGAAGAAGGAGGACAGCGCTGCCGAAAGCATAAGCCCCATTGCTATACTCTTTTTTTCTTTCTTTGCCGTATGTACCATGGCAAGAGCCGCTGCCGGCAGACCAAACATCATTACCGGGAAGAAACCTGTCATATACATACCTGTCTGACCTAAAACACCGCCTTCTATTGAGCCCCAGAATTTGCCAATATCGTAGATACCGGCCACATCAAACCAGAATACGGAGTTTAGTGCATGGTGGAGGCCAAAAGGAATCAGAAGCCTGTTGAAGAAACCGTAGAGGCCCGCTCCCACAGCGCCCAGACTCATGATCATCTCTCCAAAATTTACAAGTGCCTGATAAATAACCGGCCATATAAAGAATAAAATCAAAGTGGCAATCAGCGAAACGCCGGCCGTTACAATGGCTACACATCTCTTTCCGCTGAAGAATGCCAGTGCATCCGGCAGCTTCGTATTTTTAAACTTGTTGTAGCATACGGCGCCGATAAGACCGCACACAATACCGATAAACTGTGTCTGGATTTTTCCGAATGCGGCAGGAACCTCACTGGCGTCCACGCCCTTTAACATCGCTACCGTGCCTGTGGATAACAGGGTTGTAATCATCAGCCATGATACCAGACCTGCCAAAGCGGCAGTTCCGTCATTATCGTCCGACATACCAATTGCAACACCGATTGCAAACAGGATAGCCATATTGTCAATCAGAGCTCCGCCTGCCTTAAGCAGGAAAGCTGCGTACTGATTTTCAGCTCCCCAGCCAATCGGATCAATCCAGTAACCGATTCCCATCAGAATCGCTGCAACCGGGAGGCACGCCACCGGAAGCATTAAAGACTTGCCTAACCTTTGTAAATACTTCATAAAAACTTCCTCCTTCTTTTTTATATTCCCTTCTCTATATTTAACCTGATAAATACAGGCTAAAATACATCTTTATCCCCAGCTATTCTTTTTTCACGTAACCTTTATTTCTCTTCCACAGTCAGTACAGTATCTCCCTCAGACACCTCTTCACCGGTATGAGCTGCCACTGCGGCAAAGTCACCCGTATTGCAAATAAGCATTGGGGTTATCACATCATAGCCAGCCGCTTTCACCCCATCCAAATCCACTGTCAGCAGCAGATCCCCTTTTTTTACCACATCCCCGGGGGTTACGTGCCCCTCAAAATATTGACCGTTCAGCTTAACAGTATCAAGGCCCGCATGAATCAGTATCTCAGCGCCGTAAGACGTTGTCAGGCTTACCGCATGGAGTGTTTCAAAAACCATCCCAATACTGCCGTCTGCCGGAGCATAAATTTTCCCCTCCCGGGGAATCACAGCTACCCCTTTTCCCAGAATTTCCTGGGCGAATGTGGGATCACTCACCTCACTCATAGGTACTGCTTTTCCCCTGACGGGTGAGCCTATCACATGCTTCTTTTCTTTTTTCTTTCCCCAAAAATCAAACATTTTCATCTCTCCTTACAGTTTTCTCTCTGATGATTCGTCGTATATAGATTGCCAGATAGGCCGCTTCCTCCTCTGATATCCTGATACCAGCTTCCCTGGCAACGTTCCTGACAATCTCACCCGCACATTTATTTTCCCTGGTACATTGCCGCCTTACAAACTCCACCAGAGCAGAATCAGGGGAGATTAAAGGCTGCTTATGATAAACTCTCTGCATAAAAAATTTAACATATATGACAAACTCTTCATAGTAAATTGAATCTTCACAGAATTCCGTTTTAAATTCTTCTTTAACAATATTGATTATTTTTTCTATCAGCCTGGGAAAACTGAGGGCCGCCCGCATATCGTTGCAGTATTCAGCATTGATAAAATGAAGACCGATGAATCCTGCCTCATCTTCTGGCAAATCAATCTGCAGTTTTCTACTGATCACACTCAGTGCATACTTGCCCACCTGATATTCCGGAGCGTAAAAACGTCTAATTTCCCACAGAAGAGCATTTTCAGGATGTATACCCTGAGCGTGGCGTTCAATAGCAAAGTTCAGATGATCCGTTAATGTCACATAGATACTCTGGTTCAGTTTAAGCCCCAGCTTCTCCTGTGCGTAGGAGATAATCTCATTAGAAATCTGAACCCGCTCAAGCGGCATATCGGCCAGCAATTCTTTAAACTGGTCTGCCAGATTCTGGTTCTTGATGCGAAATACTTTTTCAATTCTGTTCTCATCCAGTGTCCGGCCTGCTTTTGCACCGAAGCCCAATCCCCGTCCCATCACAATAATTTCTTTACCTGAAGAATCAAAAGCAGAAATAATATTATTGTTTATTACCCTCTCAATTATCATTTTGTATTTATTCTCCATCGAAATAAAACAAGAAATAAAAAAACCAAACTTCACCGACAGAGATTAACTCTGTCTGCAAAATTTGGTTTTGCCTGTTAAACAGTAACAATCCGTTTCTATGCTATTTAATCGTACTTTAGCAAATAATACCAAAAAAGTCAAGAAATATTTTATATATTTTATTATTTTTTTATAATTATTACATTTTCGGGATGTATTTCATTGCATTAATCAATCATAATCAAAATAATCCACAAAGCTCATGTGATTTCCGGCCTCCCGCTCTGTCATATATTTATGTCCAGCCAGCTCTGAAGCTTTACCGCCGCTGGCGTCCACGTAAATAGTTTGTCCATTCATATTAACGGCACAAAGGACATATCCTTCGGCGTAATCCTTATTTTTTCCCCATTTGCCCAGTACAATATGGGACTCCATCCCCGCCCTGTTGCAGAGCTCCGACAGGATTTTAGCATATCCCAGGGGTGTTGCCTGCTTCATCGCTGCCGCTGAATGGCTGTTATAAATATAGATGCCTTCGAGCACATCACCCATGCCGGTAAATACGGAGCTTCCGACCTCCGGAGCAGGTGACACATTCCCAGAAAGCCAGTTTACGAAATAGTCAATCGTCCTTTTCTCCCCATATTCCGCCGGAATCTCCTTCACAATCCGCGTAAGAAGCGAGTCTGTTTCCTCTGCACGTTTTCTGATATCGGCCACTTTTTCCTCATTATTGACAGAAAGTCCCCTGCCTATTTCCTGCAGATTCTCCACCGTACCGTCCTTCGCGTACTGCCCCGCTTCGTTAATCCCCTCCGCACAGGAAAGGAACAGGATCACTTTGCTTATAGTATCCTCACGGACTGTCAACAGATCTGAATTTTTATACTTCACATAGATATTGTCCGACGTCATGGGTATATCATAAAAACCGTAGAAATAATTATAACCTTCATTCTCCAGGGTTGAGGTGACCCGCAGGTATTCTCTTCCGTTTAACGGCTCCTCCAAATCTACCACTCCGCCCTCCAGCCTGTCCAGCCGGCCGCACATTTGATCGTATACCTTCTTTTCCCTCTCTGATAACTGAGCGTAATAAAAATCAGACTCCACCGGTCCTGTCGGCCGCGGCTCATCCGTGAGCCTTGTTTCGGTGGCATTAGCAATATTTTTCTGTCTCATCTGCATGGCTGCAAACCATAGGCCCAGCAAGGTGACAAGAAGCAACGCTGCCATTTTCGGATATTTCCGAATCCAACTCATCATCTCATCACTCCCCTTACCGCTCTTCCCGGAAATAATTCATGCCGAGATGCGCCGGAATATGGCCGCCCTTATTCTTCCTCATGGAAGAGATGACAAGGACAAGAGCCGTAATCAGGAACGGCAGCGCGTCGAAGAATGCGGTCGGGATTGCATACGTATTCTTCGGTACGTAATATTTCAGTACCCGGAGCGCTCCGAAGATAAAGGAGCCGTAAATTACATTCACCGGCTTCCAGGAAGCAAAGATAACGAGCGCTACGGAAATCCATCCAAGCCCCCCCACGCTGTCTCTCAGCCAGACGCCGCTATTGATAATCATGGAGCAGTACGCCCCGCCGATTCCGCAGATAGCGCCGGAAAGCAGAATGTTGATATAGCGCCATTTTGTAACCTCAATACCGGCCGCATCGGCGGCTCCCGGATTCTCCCCGATTGCCTGCACATTCAGGCCCACCTGGGTTTTGTAGAGATAGATGCTTGCCAGGACGGCAATGACCAGCCCCAGATATACAAACGGATTGTAGGAAAACAGCAGCTCTCCCACCACCGGGATATCACTCAGCCCGGGAATATTAATATTTCTCATCTGAGCCGTAATTGTCTCCGGAAGCTTCAGCGTCCCTCCCTCGGAGCGCTCCAGTATAAACACGCCGATAAAATTGGAAAGTCCGACGCCGAAAATCGTCATGGTAAGACCTGTAACATTCTGGTTTGCCATAAAGGTAACGGTCAGAACTCCGTAAATCAGCGCGCCGAACATGCCTGCCGCCGCAGAGGCCAGAATTGCCACCAAAAAATTATCGGACAGATAACCTGCCATAAACCCGGCACAGGCGCCCAGGGACATCATACCCTCCACACCGAGATTCAGATGCCCTACTTTTTCACTCAAAATCTCTCCGACCGTGCCAAAAAGGAACGGAGTTCCCGCCAGTACCGCTGCCACAAGAAATTTAATTAAGATGTCTCCGCTCATGCCCCGGCACCTCCTTTCCCTCTCATCACAAATTTATACCGTATGAACAGCTCGCATCCCAGAATGAAGAACAGGATAATTCCCTGAAGCACGTCCGCACTGTCGGAGGACAGACCGAAGGAAGACTGCACAACGCTGCTGCCCTTTTCCAGAATGCTGAACAGAACCGTGACAATCAGAATTGCCGGCGGGTTGAGCTGTGCCAGCCATGCCACAATAATTGCGGTAAAGCCAACGCCTCCGGCCACGGCCGTCGTCAGCGTGACGTCGGAACCGGTTGCCTGAACCATTCCGCCGATACCGCATACGGCCCCGGAGAGGAACATCGTGCGAAGAATCACCTTTCTTACGTTCATCCCCGCATACCGGGCAGTCTCCTGGCTCTCGCCCACCACGCCGATTTCATATCCCTGTTTGGAATATTTCATATAAACAAATACCAGTACAAGCAGCACAAGGGCAATAATCCAGCCGAACTGGATACCAAACACTTTGTCAAGAGCCGCATTCTTATCAAATCTGGCTATCTTTGCATATCCCTGTGAACCGGGATCGCGCCACGGCCCCTCTCTCAGGAACACGATAATATTGAGGGCAATATAATTTAACATCAATGTGAACAGAGTCTCGTTCGTATCGTATTTTGTCTTGAACCAGGCCGGAATCAGGCCCCAAAGGCCGCCCCCCACGGCTCCTGCGATGAACATGAAAATCACCAGCACCCAGTGGTTCCATCCGGAATGAAACAGTGCAAAATAAGACGCGCAGATACCGCCTGCAATAATCTGTCCCTCCGCGCCGATGTTCCAGAACTTCATCTTAAACGCCAGCGTTACTCCCAGCGACGCGATCAACAGCGGAATCGCAATTTTCACCGTCGCCTGGATGGCCATCCCGCTTCTGAGAGCTCCAGTAATAATTGTTTTATAAATGACAAATGGATTCTGTCCGATTATCAGGATAAAAAGCCCGCCGGCCACCAGCGCCAGCAGAATCGCTTCCAGACGCAGGATAAATGTCTCCCTGCTGCCCAGCTCCGCTTTTTTCACTACACGGATTAACGGCTCATTCATGCTTTTTCCTCCTCTTCTGAAATAGGTTCCGGTATTTTATCCTGCTCTGCCGAAAGCTCCGGACCGGATGTCTCTTTCATCGCCTCAGCAGCCTCGGCGCCTGTCATCATCAGACCGATTTGCTCCTTTGTCACCGTCTTCGCATCGACCACTCCGGTTACTTTTCCGTGACAGAGTACCATCAGACGGTCGGACAGTTCCAGAAGCACATCCAGATCCTCACCGATATAGATAACGGCGACTCCCTTTTTCTTCTGCTCATTCAGAAGATCATAGATTGTATAGGAGGAGTTGATATCAAGTCCTCTCACCGGATAGGCGGTAATTAATACCTGGGGACTTGACTCGATTTCACGCCCCAGAAGCACCTTCTGGACGTTGCCTCCCGACATCAGGCGGACCGGCGTATCCACTCCGGGCGTCACGATTGCCAGCTTTTCCACCAGCTTCTGCGCCAGCTCCCTGGCAGGCTTTCGTTCCACAAAAGGGCCTTTCCCCTCCGTGTAGGACTTCAGGAGCATATTATCCACCATGCCCATGGATGCCACAAGACCCATGCCGAGCCTGTCTTCCGGGACAAAGCTCATACTGATTCCAAGCTTAATGATCTCCGCCGGAGTCTTGCCCACGATGTTTTCCTTATGATACAGGATCGCTCCTTTTTTGGCGGTCATCAGGCCGGTCAGCGTCTCACAGAGTTCCTTCTGCCCGCTTCCCGCCACGCCGGCCACTCCCAGGATTTCCCCTGTCTTAATCTCAAAGGATACATCATCAAGCGCTATAGAACCGTCGCTTTTATCTACAGTCAAATCCACAACCTTTAGGATTGTATCGCGTTTTTTCATCTCAGGGCGCTCGATGTTTAAGCTGACCGGACGGCCCACCATAAGCTCCGTCAGCTTTTTCTCGTTACACTCGCCTGTATTCACCGTATCAATACTCCGGCCTTTTCTCAGAATTGTCACCCGGTCGCTGATGGAAAGCACCTCATGGAGCTTGTGCGTAATAATAATGATGGCACAGCCCTGTTCCTTCATCTTTCGGAGGATGGCAAATAATTTATCCGTCTCCTGCGGAGTCAGAACCGCAGTCGGCTCGTCCAGAATCAGAATCTGGGCTCCTCTATATAATACCTTTAAAATCTCAACCGTCTGCTTCTCACTGACAGACATATCGAAAATTTTCTTTTCAGGTTCGATTTCGAGTCCAAAAGACCGGCTGATCTGCTCAATCTTTTCTTTTAAAGCTTTTCTTCCCAGCCGCTTTCCGCTGGTCCCCAATACAATGTTGTCCATCGCGCTGAATACATCCACCAGTTTGAAATGCTGATGAATCATTCCTATCCCCAGGTTTCTGGAATCCACAGGCGAATTGATCGCTACCTCTTTTCCGCCCACCAGGATCGAACCGGAATCGGGATGATAGATGCCGGAAATCATATTCATAAGCGTTGTCTTACCGGAGCCGTTCTCCCCAAGAAGAGCCATAATTTCCCCGTATTTTACCGACAGGTCGATTTTATCATTGGCGACCACGCTTCCGAATACCTTTGTAATCTGTCTGCACTCAATGGCATACTGCTCTGTCATATCTTCACCTCTTGTTTCGTTACAATTCACAGCCCCGCCAAAAATGCGTCTCTGCGAACAGTAATATGCTGCGCGATGCCCGCGGGACAGTCGCTGTAAATAGTAACCGTGATTCGGACGGCGTCAAAAAAGGGATGCCGCAAAATGAGAATTTATGTAATTCACCATTTTTAAGCATCCCTCATCTTTCAGCCTGTTTTAGTGGTATTATCTCATTCTGATAACATTATTTCTCAACAACGTTCTTGAAATACCAGTGAATGTTTCCTGTAATATCCGCGTCAGACATATGCTCGCCCTCTTTGCCCACGGTTGTACCGTCGTTGCACTCGATTACGCCGTCAAATACGTCCCATTCGCCGGAAACAATCTTAGCTTTTGCTTCTTCGATCTTCTCTGCTGTGCCTTCTGCACAAAGATCGGATAATGGAGCCAGGTCCACAAGACCTTCTTTTAAACCGCCGAAGTAATTCTCGCCTGTCCATGTCCCGTCAACGAGGCTCTGAACGGCTGATGTATAATATGCGCCCCAGTTCCATACGGTGGAAGTAAGAACTGCCTTAGGGGCATCCTTGCTCATGTCGGAGTTGTAACCAACGCCGTATACTCCGTTTTCCTCAGCCGCAAGCTGTGGGTTCGGTGTATCACAGTGCTGTCCGATTACGTCGCAGCCTTCATTAATTAAAGCTACGGCAGCCTGTTTCTCACCTTCCGGATCATACCAGCTGTTGGTTGTCTTGATATATACGGTCGCATCCGGATTTACAGAGTAAACACCCATGGCAAATGCATTGCATCCGCCTGTAACCTCTGCGTTGTCCTTGCCCCAGGCGCCTACATAACCAATCTTGTTGGACTCTGTCTTAAGGCCTGCTGCAATACCGGATAAGTATCTGGACTGGTAAATTCTTCCGAAGTAGTTATTGAAGTTAACGCCGTTTGATTTATATCCTGTACCATGGGAGAAGATAACCTCCGGGAACTCGTCTGCAAGCGCTTCGCATGCATCCATGTAACCCCAGCTTGTGGCGAAGATAATCTGGCATCCTTCTTCCACGCACTCTCTCATAGCCGTCTCAATTGCAGTCTGGTCATCATCCGCTACATTGTTCTTGCGGATAATCTGGCTGTCTTCCAGACCTACTGCTTCCTGCATGGCAACAATGCCAAGATCATGTGCATAAGAATAACCGGAGCCGTCTGCCGGGTTTCCGATATGGATTACGCCGACCTTCAAATCTTCCTTCGGGATTGCCGGCATAACGCCCTCTGCCGCCTTAGCCTCTCCTGTCTCTGCTCCTGCTTCTGCTGTCTCTCCGGCTGCTTCTGCCGCTGATTCGGTCTGTGCTGCGGTTGTTTCCTTGCCGGATGAAGATGAACATCCTGTGCAGAGGGAAAGTGCCATAGCTGCTGACAGTACCACGCTTAATACTTTTTTCATTTCTTTCCTCCTCAATAAAAATAAATGAATGTCAATACTGAACAATTATTACATTTTCTCCTAAGTTTTGCAAGAGATTTCACGGAATTTGTCGAGTTTTTTTCATATAACTTGTTTTTACGGCACAAGCCCCGCTTTACCGGGATTGCGGCTCTTCCGAATATTGATAACAACGATAACCTGCACGCTCCGCGCACAGGTTACCGCCATCAATGAAAATACCCTGGCGGCAATTTAATTCTGCCACCAGGGTATAAGTACATTTTAATGTTCATTCAGAGGACAATATTTTATCGTTTGGAGACTCTGCATCTAAACTTCGCAGGTGTCTTTAAGATACAATCTCCGAGACAATTTCCGCCGTCCCAACGGCTCCGGCTTTTTCGTTGAGTATCTCCATAAATTCTTCACCTGTAATCGTCTCTTTTTCCAGGAGATAATCAGCCAGTTCATGGAGCTTTTTCTCATTTCCCATCAAGATTGATTTTGCCTTCTCATAGGCATCTTTGACCATCTCTATTACTTCATTGTCAATTCTTGATGCAGTTTCCGCAGAACAGGCCAGCGAAGCATCTCCGCCCAGATACGCATTATTCACCGTCTCCAGAGCTACCATGCCGAACTGTTCGCTCATACCATACCGTGTGACCATGGCTCTTGCTATCTTTGTTGCCTGTTCGATATCATTGGATGCGCCGGTCGTAATGGAATGAAAGATCAACTCCTCCGCTGCCCGGCCGCCTGTCAGTGTCACGATCTTATTAAACGCCTCGTCTTTGCTCATCAAAAATCTCTGATCTGCCTCTACCTGCATTGTATATCCGAGCGCACCCGATGTTCTCGGTATAATTGTAATTTTATGAACCGGAGCTGAATGGCTCTGTAAAGCCGCTACTAAGGCATGCCCAACTTCATGGTAAGATACAATCTTTTTCTCATCCGTTGAGACGCCGGCGTCTTTCCTCTGATATCCTGCAATTACCGTCTCCACACTTTCTTCCAGATCGGCCTGCGATACGGTCTTTCTTCCCATCCTGACCGCCCTCAGGGCCGCCTCATTAATAATATTGGCAAGCTCCGCTCCGCTGGCACCGCTGGTGGCCCTGGCGATTGCATTGAAATCTACTGTTTCGTCAATTTTCACCTGCTTTGAGTGTACCTTAAGAATTGCCTCCCTGCCCTTCAAATCAGGAAGCTCGGCCGGAATTCTTCTGTCAAAGCGGCCCGGTCTAAGGAGTGCCTTATCCAATGATTCGGGACGGTTGGTTGCGGCCAGAATAACAACACCCTTCCGTCCGTCAAATCCGTCCATCTCTGTAAGAAGCTGGTTTAATGTCTGTTCCCGCTCATCATTACCTCCCATGCCTGCACCGTCACGTTTCTTACCAATTGTATCGATCTCGTCAATAAATACGATACAGGGTGCTTTTTCATTCGCCTGCTTGAAGAGATCGCGGACTTTTGCAGCGCCCATTCCCACAAACATTTCTACGAATTCCGATCCGGATATTGAGAAAAACGGAACATGCGCTTCACCCGCAACCGCTTTTGCAAGGAGCGTCTTACCGGTTCCCGGAGGGCCTACAAGCAAAGCTCCTTTCGGAAGTATAGCGCCAATCTCCGCATACTTTTGGGGATTATGCAGGAAATCGACAATTTCCTGCAGCGCCTCCTTGGCCTCGTCCTGGCCGGCCACATCGGCAAATGTCTTGCCTGTCTCCGATTCCGCGTAAATTTTCGCATTGGACTTTCCAAATGTCATTGCGTTGCCTCCGCCCATCCGTTTCATCATTGCACGGCTCATCAACTGGCCAAGTCCAATAAAAATAATCAGCGGAAGAATCCAGGTAACCAGAAAATTCAGAAGAGGGGATGCCTGGGTGGGAATCTCAGAGCTGTATTTCACTACGCCGGCAGCCGTAATCCGCTGCTGCAAATCGTCTCCCGGAAATGAACCTGTCTTATAGTTGATTTTCCACTTACTGTCTTTCAGAGTGTATACTATTTCGCCATTCGTAGTTACATAAACCTCATCTACATTTTTCTTGTTCAGTTCATCTACAAACTGATCGTATCTGACCTGCTCCGTCCGGTCCATCAGGGACGGAAAAATAAAAATATTAAGCAGCATCAATACCAGCATGACCAGTCCATAATAATATAGGAAAGATTTTTTAGGTGCTTTATTGCCGTCGTTGCTCTCTTTCATGTTGTTCTCCTCTTATTTGTATCATTGTTTTATATAATAACCATATCAGGCGCTTTTTAAAATTGGCGGAGTTTTGTAAGAATCTCCTTCATTTTTTCATCGCTCTGATTTATTAAATATATACCTCTTATATTTATATTTGTCAATATTTAATAGTCAATATTTATTTACTTTTAATAAATATTGACTTGTATTTCGAAATATGCTAGGATGTGAACGTGGGCTAATCATCTGATTCCCTACTAATATGCTTGTAATTAACTTTATATTTTTTTGGAGGAGTTATTTATGGAGAATATAGAAAACAGAAAAAACTGTGAAAGCGGCGGAAACCCGGACATTAATTCCGTGGGTGTACATTTTCTTGAATTTGCCGTTGCTTTCCTTACTCTGGCCAAATGCCAGTACCAGCATGAAAATGACGTCAAAGTAAATTCCCTCCCCTTTTTCACCCTGGTGGCACTTGATAATTGGGCTGATGTGGATTATACCATGTCGGAACTTGCCGATAAATTACAGATAACCAAGCAGCAGCTTTCCAAAATGATCAATGTTTTAGAGGAAAAGGAACTGGTGGAGCGCATCCACGATAAGGAAAACCGTCGGCGTGTTTATATCCGTATCTGTGACCGCGGCCGCGCGATGATGGACGATATAAAAAGGGGAATGCTTGAATCAACTCTTTACGGACTCAGTTCCTATACGGGTGAAGAACTCAGGGAGATGGATTACTGCATACGAAAACTAACGGAATTGATGGAAAAATTTAATATAGGCAATTGCGGGGATGCAAATTAATAGAGCCCGGTAGCGGTAAGTTAGTTTATCCGGCGATTTATATGCGGCAGATGCAGATTATGAACTAAAGCATAATCTGCATCTGCCGCATTCTTGTATATTTATGTAATTCAAAATAATAATTTCTTCAGCTCTTCTTTCCATTCATTGTCGGCTTCTATAATTTTCCTTATCCGAAGTATAATGACCTCGTAATGCAATTAGGAATTTCGAAAAATATTTCAAAAAGAAAAAAAGGAGAGTGCATTAATTATGAGAAAGCAGACTAAATTAGTTGCAGTTTTATCTGCAGCAGCTTTACTCGCTATGGGTGCTTCCATGACATCTTTCGCCGCTGGTTGGGAAAAAGATGATTCTGGTATCTGGCACTATTATGATAGTGATGACGAGATGGTAACAGGTGAGTGGAAGAAAGACGGCGGAAAGTGGTTTTACCTGGATGATGACGGCGAAATGCTGACAGACAGCTGGGTTGACGATGAGTACTATGTTGGTGAAGACGGCGCTATGATCGTTAACGATTGGAAGAAAACTTATTCTGACGACGATATGGATGATCCGGACGAAGACGGTGAGGCTTGGTACTATTTCGGCAGCAAAGGTAAAAAAACTACTGATTCTAAAAAGATCAATGGTAAAACCTACTACTTTGACGAAGACGGCAAGATGGAATATGGCTGGTACGGCAAAGATAATAGCGTTTATTACTTAGGTGGAGAAGACGAGGGCTGGAGACAGAGCGGCTGGTTATGGTTAGAGGCTCCTGATTCTGAGGACGAAGACGATCAGGATGCAACAACGATTCTTAACCACGATAGCGATGATACCGATATCTGTGATGATGAAGCTTGGTACTGGTTTGGTTCCGATGGTAAAATGTACACAGGAGCTAAGCAGAAGAAGATCAACGGTAAATATTACTACTTCAACGAGCACGGCCAGATGCTGTACGAGTGGATTAACGGTATTCAGAGCCCAATGGGATCTAATGCTCAGTTAGATACTGATGATAGAAAAGCTTCTGCTAGTGAAGTACGTTACATGAACCAGGTTGAAGAAGGCTGGAGAGCAGACGGTTGGTATCAGATTGACGGTGCAGATATTCTTGGTGCCGGAGATGACACAGATTGGTACTATTTCAAAGACGGTAAAGCTAAAAAAGCTGAGTACTCAGATATTACCGGCTTAATGGATGGTACTGACAAAGTTATTAGAGCAAAGATTAAGATTGCTGGAAAATACTTCTGCTTCAATGAAATTGGTCAGATGCAGACAGGTCTGCAGGCAATTGGCGATGCTCAGACTAAGAAAACAAGCTTATACTACTTTGATGAGAATGGTTATATGAAGACTGGTAAAATCTCTAATGTAGAAGAAGAGAATGATACCTTTACTTACTACTTCGAAACAAAGAACGGAAAGAATGGCCAGGGTGTAACTGGTGAGAAATCCGGATATCTCTACTGGAATGGTAAGAGACTGGAAGCTGATGATGATTACAAGATCTACAAAGTAGATGGTAATTACTATGTAGTAAACAACAAGGGAAAACTTCAGAAATCTACTAGCAAAGAGTACGAAATCGAGAACAAGAACGGTACAGAGTACAAGTTCCAGATTGGTAAGAAAAACTATCAGATCGAGAAGATTACTGCAATTGATGGTGTAGCTACTACTGCAGCTAACGAAAAGGATTTTGCATCCTTAGAAGCAAGCTTACCATATATTGAATTATATGATAGCGTTCTTATTACAGACGGAACCAAAAACAACATTAAAGCTATAGACGCTGATAAATTTAATTCAGATGTTGATGCAGTAGAAAAAGCAGTAGCAGCAACTTCTGATGATGAAGAATAATTTATAATCTGGTTTTACCGATATAATTTGGTAAACTAAGTGGGGAGCAGTGAACTAACCGAACGGTTAGAAGCACTGCTCTCTTTTAGCTTTTTATGGCTCTTTTCAATAGTTGGGGGGGATTTGTTAAAATCCCGCTGTTGCCGGCGGTATGCCTTCATCTGGCAGATATAATAAAACCACTCTTTCATGTAGTGTACCAAACGCAAATCCTCACTGTACTGAAGCGTCAGGTCTCAGGTCTGTTTGTTTTCATCTTTCAGTTTTATATAACGGGTCAGAATGAGCTTTCGGCTGCGCTTATAATACTTACGCCGAAAAACTAGCATAGAACGTTGAAGCCGTTTACGTACATTTTCAATAGCCCATGTAACCTTTCGGATGAAATGGTATTTATCCACGATGCTCTTTACGTTTGGAAAGAAGGTCTGAGCAAGCTTTGTATAGGGCCGCCACATATCGTAGACGAAGAACTTAACATTCAAGCGCTCTTTCCTGGGAATGCTACGCCAATAATCAGCTAGGTGGCTTTGGGTCGTCTGGGAGGATATCAAGGATTAGCCGCTTATTCGGATCAACCGGGATACACTGAAGCCTCACACCAAGGACAAATCTGTTTAGTCGGTTGTGAATGGATAAAAATTTTATTTAAAGTGTCCGCTTGGACTACTTTTTTAATATAGACCCTTCCAAGTTAAGGAAAGTCTTGGTGTAATTAGGGTACATCTATAAGAGTTCACCTCCGTATTCATTAAACTTTGGTTGGGATAATGCGTTTGGGAAACTTCTTATAGATGTATTTTATTACAGCCAGAAGAATGTTGGAAGTGTGCTTTTCCCCCCCCCAACATTCAGTATAGCCCCCAAAAAACAATAACCTGCACGCTCCGCGAACAGGTCACCGTCATTAAAAAAACAGGCGATGAAAAATCATCGCCTGAAAAAATATTTTTATTTAAAGAAATCTGAATACTCAGCATCTCCGTCGTACAGTTCAATCTTAGCTGTAGATGCATCCTCTTTCATCTCAGCTGACAGCGTTGTTTCATCTAATTTGTAGCTCTTTCCTACAAAATCAAATTTAACCTTTGTATAACCATTTCCGTTTTCTACATCGTACTCTTTACTGTCAGACTTCTGAAGTTTACCCTTACTATTTACTAAATAGTAATCATAACCATCAGCTTCTGTATCGCCCTTTGGCAGTTTGTAAATTCTGTAATCATCATCTGCTTCAAGACGTTTACCATTCCAGTATAAGTATCCGGATTTTTCTCCAGTCACACCTTTGCCAAGTTTACCATTCTTAGTATCAAAATAGTATGTGAAGGAGTCATTATCTTCTTCTACATTAGCAACTTTGCCGGTCTTCATATAACCATTCTCATCGAAATAGTAGAAACCGTTAGACTGTGGAATATACTGTAATACTGTCTGCATCTGACCGATTTCATTGAAGCAGAACCACTTGCCAGATACTTTAATTTTAGCTCTGTATTTATCTTCTTTTGCACTAAAACCAACTTTATCAACTGAATCAAACTTGGCTTTCTTTGCTTTACCATCTTTGAAGTAATACCAGTCTGTATCATCTGATGCATCAGTATCTTCTGCACCGTCAATTTCGTACCGTACTGAAATGATGTATGCCACTACAAAATAAAAGCAACACCCCAAAATAGAAGGCCGGGATAAAAATTTGCGACATCTCGTCTTATTTTTTATGTTTACCTAGCCATACAAATTTTTAATATCACCTACGTTAAGGTTGATTATTGCAATATAGAATCTGAATGATACCGGATATTGGGACAAACGAATTAATTCGAAAATCACGTTTATATTAATCGCTTTTTATATAGTTTCAATCATATCGCGAAATGAAATTAGAAAAATATGTCTGGACTGTACCGCTTTCGCAATACAATCCTGTGTAAATGAATTTTTAGCAAAAATATAATACCATTTCTGTTCCATATAGAACAGGGAGCCTTGGGCCAATAAATCATTCAACACATCACCCCCAACCGGGGCGTTCTGCCATTTACATTCACCCAGAAGAATATTATCATCATCAATTGCTGCAATATCTATTTCCTCCTGGCGTTTTTCGACAGGATTATTTCCCCACCAACGTCCGGATTTACTGTAAATAAACGGAGCTTTGGCTATAATTTGAGGTAAGTAAAGATACTGCCGACATATCTCTTCAAAGACCAGGCCCATATAATGATTCAACTGAGGTTTTACCTGTTTTTCATAGATGATACTTCCAATGCCCCGAACAATTCCACTGATATTCGGACTCACAAAGCGATACCAAAAGCGGAACATCTGATCTTCCAATAAATAAATCGTTTTCCGGCTGGATTCCTTTTCCGTAATAGGAACTTCCTTACGGACGATTCCCAGCTCAATCAGCGCCTGTAAGAGGTTGCTTGCAGCGCCGGTTTCTATCCCAGCCTTTGTTGCAATTTCATTCATTTTACTGGCACCGCTGGCAATGGCACCGATGACAGAATTATATGTCGACGGATCACGGAGTTCCTGTTTTAAAAGGTTGGAAGGTTCTTCGTAGAGACGGCCGCTTTCTGTAAAAAAAAGCTCCACAATATTTTCGTCCAAAGTCAACCTGGAAGAAATACGGCTGATATACTCCGGAATACCTCCCGTAATTCCATATAGGATTGCCTGTTCTTCCGGTGAAAAGGAAGGACACATCGCTCTGGTCTCAAAAAAGGTGAAAGGATGGATTTTAAACTGAGCTGTTCTTCGTCCATAGAGAGGACTCTGGTATCCTAAAACCTGATGTTCCATAAAACTCATAGAAGAACCGCAAAGAATTAGGAAGAGATGGCTGTTTTGCCAGCTATGGTCTATATGTGCCTGCAAAAGGGACGAGATGGCCTTGTAACTTGAAGCAAGATATGGATATTCATCAATTACCAGTATAAGGCGTCTTTCCATGCAGATTCCGTCAATATACGTCAAAAGTTCATCATAGCTTGAGAATGATGGAGATGGGGCATTCGGATTGACGGTTTGGAAAACGGCTTTGGAAAATTGCTTCAGATTCTCCTGGCCGGTTGCTTCAGATGCGACAAAAAATATAGTTTCTTTATCACGACAAAATTCATTAATCAGAGTTGTTTTTCCAACTCGCCTTCTTCCGTAAAAAACGGCTAGTTCAAATTGTGCACTTGAGTACATGCTCTCTAGTTTATTTAATTCACGCTGTCTTCCAACAAACATATAGTTCTCCTTTATCCACAATATAATTACTAATTTATAATTTAGTAATTTTATAATAAGTGAATTTATGATTTTTGTCAAGGGATTAAATTAAATACCAGATTCAACAGGGGAGTGTGCCTTTAAGTAAAAATTATATGTCTAAAATGTTTTATAAAATTCTGTTTTCAATTACCCTCTTTTAATAATTATTTTTCCTTGTCCGAAGAATGGCCGTATGGAAGATGGATGATATGAGTCTAAAAACGGTGACGTTTACTACTTAGGTGGAGAAGACGAAGGCTGGAGATCAGAGAATCAGTGGTTATGGCTGGAAAAACCATCAGAAGACGATGAGATCGGTAACTGTACTGACGATGATAATGCTCCTTGTGATGAAGATGACTGGTACTACTTCAAAGATGGAAAAGCTAAAAAAGCTGAGGACTATATCACAAAAGATTTGACGATAATGGATATATGAAGACAGGAAACGTTTCCAATGTTGAAGATGATGATGACGCCTTTACATTCTACTTCTATACAATAATGGTGGAAACGGCAGAGGCTGGATGGGTGAAAGATCAGGATATCTGTATTGGAACGGTAAACGTCTTGAGGCAGAAGATGATTACAGAACCTACAGAGTTAAAGATAAATATTACTTAGTGAATGCATCTGGCAAGATTCAGAAATCCTCTTCAAAAAATATGATATCGAAGAATATGGCAATGATCTTTACGTAAAATTCGGTAACGGTGATACGGTTGAAGGACTTTATACAGATAAAGAACTGACGAAACCAGCATTCAACGATGGTACTCTGTTTGTATATGAATGGCCGCATATTGCACTGTATGATGGTGATTGGACTGAAAAACCATTAACCAGAGCTGCTGCAGATGGTGACTTTTAGGTGAATTAACAGCTGAATAATTTATTTAAAATGGACGGTGGATTTTCCACCGCCCATTTTTAATCATAGAATTTTGAATTGTTATAAAATTTATTTATTTGGGTCGTTAAGTCCTAACCAACCTTCTGTTGGGGTTGAATTTTCCTTGATTTCGGTATAAGTGTAAAGGTCATCATCGTAAAGCTGGATAAACGGTACTGATAAGATCATATCGTCAGTAACATTTTCATAATTACCGTTGATTTCGTTAATCATTTCAGCAACTAATTCATCATCAGTATACTCAAAATTGGAACCTTTAATCTTGGTAACTTTCTTGCCACTAATTGTTACTTCTACATCATCCTCAGCAATTCCCTTGTTTTCAAGGTCATACTTCTTGGAAGATTTCTGAACTTTACCCTTTTTATTTACCAGATAAATGTCTCCATCATAGTAATAGAGTCTGTAATCATCATCAGCATCCAGTCTTTTACCGTTAAAGTACAGATAGTCATCTTTCAGTCCCTTGTAGCCCTGACCATTCTTACCGTTCTTAGTGTTGAAGTAGAAGGTGTAATCATCATCATCACACTCTACACTTGTTACACGGCCTGTCTTCTGGTAGCCATTCTCGTCGAAGTAGTAGAAGCCGCTGTCAGCGTTGATATACTGTAAACCATCCTGCATCTGGCCTTTTTCATTGAATGCAAAATATTTTCCATTGATTTTGATTCTCTGAACGTAAACCATCTTACCATCTTCATCGTAAGTGGCTTCGTCTTTATAACCGCCATCAGCGTATTTGATTTCACCGTCATCTACGTAGTACCAGTCTGTATCACCATCTGTACCTACATCTTCAGAACCATCCATTTCATACCAGCCGTCTGCTCTCCAGCCTTCTTCAACAGCATTGTAGTATCTCATATCCTCAACGCTTGCAGAACCAGCACTTGCCACGCCATCAAGCTGCGCATTTGAGCTTACAGTCTTTGCTGTACCGTTAATCCACTCATACAGCATCTGGCCATGATTGTTGAACATATAGTATCTTCCATTAATCTTTTTCTTGTTTGCACCGGTATAAACTTTACCGGAAGACTGGAAGTAATACCAACCTTCGTCATCGCAGTCGTCATCTTCTGTACAGCCGAGAACAACTTCCAGGTTGTCATCATCATCTAAGTCATCTTCGTCGAGTCCGGATTTCTCAAGCCATAACCACTGGCTCTCAGCTCTCCAGCCTTCGTCCTCACCACCTAAATAGAAAGCGTCATCGTCATCCTGGTGCCAGCCTGTTAACATCTCACCGTCTTCGTTGAAGTAGTAAGTTTTTCCATTGATCTTCTTGGAATCATCAGTAACTTTCTTACCTTTGTTTCCGAAGTAATACCAATGCTCACCACCGTCATCCGGATCATCTTCCTCATCATCAGCCAGAGTCTTAATCCAGGAATTAACGAGCATACGTCCGTCACCGTCTACGTAATATTCATCATCAACCCAGCTGTCTGTCAGCATTTCGCCGTCTTCGTCAAGATAGAACCAGTAAGCACCATCCTTTTTCCACTCATCGGTTACCATCTCATCATCGCTGTCATAATAGTGCCAGATACCAGAATCATCTTTTTCCCAACCAGCGGCGAAAGATGTCATGGAAGCACCCATAGCGAGTAAAGCTGCTGCAGATAAAACTGCAACTAATTTAGTCTGCTTTCTCATAATTAATGCACTCTCCTTTTTTTCTTTTTGAAATATTTTTCGAAATTCCTAATTGCATTACGAGGTCATTATACTTCGGATAAGGAAAATTATCGCAAGTTAAGGTTGTTTTAACACCCTATTTTGTCATACTATTTCAATATAAAATAGATTTACTTGTATTATTAAGTTAATATTCATTGATTCTCAATCAATAGGATGGTATAGTAGTATAAGATTTTTTATCACTGAATATTTGATAACATGGATTTGGGTAATTTATTTGGGATGAATTATGGTATATTTATGCAGAAAATCTATTCAAATGAAACGCGGCCAGCGGTATTTCCTGTTTATTTATCATGTCATCCTTTCCAAGATCCTTGTGATTAATCGTAACAGTTCAGACAGCATGAACTGTTACGGCATCCGGCTAATTAAATCGTTGAGCGATAAGCCGGATACCCGCAGCCGCTACCTTTTCGCACGGTCAGCGCAGCAAGTGCGCTAACCTGTCTGAACGGTTACGATTCATCACATTCACAAATTAAACATTTGAAAGGAGCTTCCATTATGAAATACCTATCCGACTCCCTGCCACAGACTGCCTGCATCCCCCTGTCTTTCGGCAATGAAGCCCCTGAGCAGGCTTTAGGGATTCTCTCACCGGAACCTTCTTCCGATGAAGAAAAAAGGGAATATGCGAAACAGACCGCTATCCGGCATGCCATGAGCATCGAAGACTACCGTCTCTATCTTTCAGCACAAAATATGTCGGATAATACAATTCACGTATATGCTTACGCTATCCGCCAGTTTTTTGCACTATACCACGAAATTACATATTCCAATTTGAAATTGTATAAGGTGTTTCTTCTGGAACATTACAAGCCGCAGACCGTCAACCTGCGGATTCGGGCGCTGAACTCGTATATTGAGTTCAAAAAGCTTAATCCTGGAAAAATTCCTATGGTGCGTATACAGCATAAAAATTATCTTGACAATGTAATCAGCGAGGCAGATTATGAATATCTCAAAAATTGTCTGCTCCGTGATGAGAAATACCTCTATTATTTTATTTTCCGTTTTATGGCTGCAACAGGGGCGCGTGTCAGCGAGGTAATCCAGTTTGAAGCTGAAGATATCTTCACCGGATATAAGGACATCTACTCAAAAGGAAATAAGGTCAGACGCATCTATGTACCTAAAGCTCTGCAAAAAGATGCTATTGCCTGGTTGAAGGCAATCAGACAGGAACGCGGATTTGTATTTCTAAACCGGTATGGGAACCCCATTACCCCTGGTGGAATCCGGGGCCAACTCAAGAATATGGCTCTTGCCTACGGGATGAATCCAGAAGTGGTTCATCCTCATTCTTTCCGTCACCGTTTTGCCAAAAGCTTTATCGAAAAATGCGGAGATATCTCTCTCCTCTCCGATCTGCTTGGCCACAAAAACTTGGAAACCACCAGGATTTATCTGCGCCGTTCCAGCAGTGAGCAATATGAAATCATCAACAAGGTGGTGGACTGGTAACAAGATAACAAGCCACCGTCTTCAATAAAAGGAGTTATACATGGAGGAATCACTTGAAAATACAATAGAACAATTTAAAATATACCTGGAAAAGCAGGGACGCTCAGCTAAGACTCTCACTTCCTATGCCTGCTCAGTCTCAATGTTTATTTCACTTTGCGGTGAGCTTACAGTCGAAAATTTGAAAAAATATAGGGAATATCTGCTCAAAAACTATCAGCTCAATACCGTAAATACAAGAATTTACGGTATGAACCGTTACCTCGACTATTTACAGGAAAGCGGCCGGCTTCCTGCTTCACTGACACTCCCCTCCGGAGCTCCTCCCGACTGGCAGGAACCAATCCACCTAAATCCGGTTAAAATAACAAGGGACGGCGTCTACAGAATGCAGCCTGTAAAAGAGCAGAAAAAAAGTTATCTTGATACCGTTATTTCTCAGCGGGATTATGAGCGCATGAAGCGCAGATTAAAACAGGACGGAAATATGTACTGGTATTTTGTCATCCGGTTTCTTGGTGCAACCGGAGCCCGGGTAAGTGAATTACTGCAGATTAAAATAGAAGATTTGCGTCTCGGTTATTTGGATCTATATACTAAAGGGGGAAAAATACGGCGTCTGTACTTCCCACGAAGTCTCTGCGCGGAAGCCATCCCCTGGTTCATGGAACGCGGAACAAGGAGCGGATTTATATTTTTAAACCAGCACGGCAACCTGATTTCATCGCGGGGTATTGAACTCAGATTGAAACATTTTGCAAAACTATATAAGATAAATCCAAAAACCGTTTATCCCCATTCATTCCGCCACCGATTTGCCAAGAACTTCTTGAAACGTTTCAATGATATTTCTCTTCTTGCCGATCTGATGGGGCATGACAGCATTGAGACAACCAGAATTTACCTGACCCGCTCAAGCCAGGAACAAAAGGCCCTGCTGGACCGGATTATTACCTGGTGAATTCACCAATAAAAAGGGGGCTGTAAAAAACTCCCCAAAAAGAGGAATCGCCTGAACCGGCACTGTACCGGAACTGGCGATTCCTCTTTTGGGACTTATTGTACAGTCCCGTTTTGCCTGTAACATAAATTATATAGAACGTTTTACAGCACCTTGCTTAAAAACGCCTGTAATCTTTCGCTCTTTGGATGCCCGAAAAACTCATTCGGTTCATTTTCTTCCGCAAAGTTTCCGCCGTCCATAAACATTACACGTGTCGCTACCTCCCTGGCAAATCCCATCTCATGGGTAACGACCACCATCGTCATCTTTTCCTCCGCCAAATCACGCATAACGCTTAAAACTTCCCCGACCATCTCAGGGTCCAGAGCCGATGTCGGTTCATCAAACAGCATCACATCCGGTTTCATACAAAGCGCCCTGACTATCGCAATACGCTGCTTCTGCCCGCCGGAAAGCTGATTCGGATAGGCCGCAGCCCGATCCTGGAGCCCGACGCGTTCGAGAAGTTTCATTGCCTCAGCCTCAGTTTCCTCTCTCTTCTTTCCCTGAAGCTTCATCGGCGCCAGCGTCAGATTCTCGAGGATTGTCATATGGGGAAATAAATTAAATTGCTGAAATACCATGCCCATCTTCTGGCGGTGTTTATTAATATCTGTTTTTTTATCGGTAATGTCTATGCCTTCGAATAAAATCTGTCCGCCTATCGGTTCCTCCAGAAGATTCAGGCAGCGGAGAAATGTGCTTTTACCTGAGCCTGACGCCCCGATAACACATACCACATCCCCTTTGTATATATCGACTGTCACACCGTCCAGAACGGTATTGGCTCCAAAGCTTTTTTGAAGATTTTTCACCTGGATCAGAGGTTGATCCCATATATTAGCGCTCACTCTGCCTCAGCCTCCTTTCCAGACATTTAATCAACTGTGTAAATATAATAACAATAATCAGATATATGGCAGCCACCGCAAGCAGCGGCATCGTTGCACTGTAAGTGATACTCCGGATAATATCCCCGCCTTTTGTCAGATCCTGAAGCGCGATAAAACCGGCAACCGATGTCTCTTTCAGCAGAGAAATAAATTCATTGCAGAGCGCAGGCAAGATATTCTTAAATGCCTGAGGCATAATAATGTACCACATCGTCTGAGGATAGTTGAATCCCAGGCTGCGCCCGGCCTCAAACTGTCCGTTATCGATAGACATTATACCGCTTCTGAAGATTTCCGCCACATAAGCACCCGAGTTGATACCAAATGCTAATACGGCAACCGGAACTTTGTCCACTCTGAGGCTGCCGAAAATGACATAGTAAATAATCATTAACTGCACGACTACAGGAGTACCCCGGATCACGGTCAGATAAAGATTACATATAAAATTGAGTATCTTCAGTTTATGAGTTTTCTCATAAGTTGAACGGATGACTCCGACAATCAGACCAATGACAATACCGAGAATTACTGCCAGCAGTGTTACGGTAAGCGTTATTTTAAGACCATCTACCAGGTAAAGCCAGCGATCTTTCTCGATAAAATTAAAATAGAAATCCTCAGTGAATTTTTGCCACATATTCTTCTTCCTTATCTGTTATTTTATGGAGGCTGATACCAGCCTCCATCTTATATTTAACAATATTAAATGTGTATCTTTATTTTACTCTGCATCCAAATATTTTGCAACGATTTCGTCAATCTTTCCTTCTTCTTTCAGCTCTTTGATTGCTTCGTTCATCTTCTCGACCAGTTCCATGTTTCCTTTTTTGATTGCAATTGCATATTCTTCTTCTGACATCTTCTCTTCCAGAATCTTGATACCTTCTGTCTTCTTTACGAATGCCTCTGCCGTCGCCTGGTCGATTACAACTGCGTCAATCTTCCCCTGTGTAAGGGACTGTACTGCTTCGAGTCCTTTATTATAACGCTCTACTGTAGCATCTTTAATTTCAGTTGCAAGAGCGTCACCTGTAGTTCCAAGCTGGACACCGATAATTTTTCCAGAAAGTGCATCAGAGCCTGTGATATCACTGTCTTCTTTCACAATGGCAACCTGATTTGAGTTTGCATAGGTATCTGTAAATTCAACTGATCTCTGACGCTCTTCCGTAACAGTCATACCCGCTGCGCCGAAATCTGCTTTTCCGCTTGTTACAGCCGGAATAATTGCGTCAAAAGCCATATCTTCTATCTGAAGCTCCATGCCAAGCTTAGCAGCGATTGCTTTTGCAATCTCTACATCGATACCTACGATATCCCCGTCTTCATAGTATTCATATGGAGGGAATTCTGCATTGGTAGCCATCACAAGTGTACCGCCGGCTGCTTCCGCCCCGCCTGTCGCCTCCTCAGAAGCTTCGGCTGTCTCGCCCTCTGTCTCCGGAGCTGCCTCTGCTGTTTGCGCCTGTGTTATCTCCGGTGCTGCTGTCTCTGCCGGTTTCGAGCTGCATGCCGTAAGTGCTGCCGCCATCAGTGCTGCCATTGATAATGCTAAAATCTGTTTTTTCATAATTATCCTCCTCTTGTCATACCAGATGCATAAACCCACGATCGGTCTGCTGTTTCCGACCGCATATTTATGTTGATATTTGCCTTTTTTATGCATCAAATATGTATAAATATAAATTTTCTTTTCTAGTATTTCATTATAACGTATTTTTAAAATTAATCAAGTACCTGGGCCACATTTTTTTAAGGTTTCCACAAGTTTATGAATGTTTATGCAAATAATCGTAACTATTCATCCATCAATGTCATGATGTTAGGGTCAAAAGGTCTTTTGCCCCCTTTGATACCGGATTGCTCCGCCGCTTCCCTTTTCAGCATTTCACATCTGCTTTTTCCTATTCGGCCTGAGTGCGGCCTTTACCCTGGCATGGCTCTGCAGACGTCTGCCGCAGGCATACAGAGTACCCTTTGTTCTTTCTGGGGATTCTGCTCGCCCTTTCAGAATGTTATAAACAGATGTTTCTGTATTATATTGTCAACGGCCATAAATACGACTGGTGGTTTTTTCCATTTCAGCTTTGCAGCATCCCCATGTATCTCTGCCTCATCCTGCCCTTTGCAGCAAAATTCGGCCGGAAGTGGGAAAGGCTGCTCTGTACTTTTATGTACTGCTATAATCTGCCCGGAAGTATCCTCGTTTTTTCGGCTCCGTACGGAATGATGCATCCATACTGGAGCCTGACCATTCATTCTTTTATGTGGCCGGAGATTTAACCTATATTGCTGCCATTATCATAGGCGCTTTTATTCTTCATCTCGTTTACCGCCTCTATCACCGGTAAAAAACAGAAAAGCAACCATATAATGATATGCCCCTGTCTGTCTGATTGGGGCATATCAAAACCGGCTGCTTATCCTTTTATCTTTCCACCCTTGTTTTACTCTATATCTCTATTTAATCTATTCGCTCTATTTAATCTCGCTGTGGAACTCCTGAAGTGATTTCACTTCAATATTTCCATTCTTTGTAATCGTCTTAAGAGCCTGTACCGTAGCCTTCGCTGCAGCCATATTTGTAAAGTACGGAATCTTGCCTTTTACGGCTGCCTTCCTGATATAGCTGTCATCTCCCAGACCTTTCTTGTCAAGAGGGGTGTTGATTATAATATCAACCTTCTTATTTGTAATCTTATCAAGAATGTTCGGACGTCCCTCGTCAATCTTGGCAATTTTCTCAGCCGGAAGCCCTGCGGCTGCCATAATGTCGTAAGTTCTGCCTGTTCCCATCAGCTTGAATCCGCAGTCATAGAATCCCTTGGCAACTTCAATCAATTCCGGTTTGTCCATATCGTTGACACTGAGCAGTACAGTTCCGGAACTTGGCAGTCTTGTCTGAGTTGCTTCCTGTGCCTTGTAAATCGCTTCGCCCAGATTTGCGGACATACCCAGAACCTCGCCTGTGGAACGCATCTCCGGTCCCAGTACCGGGTCAACCTCAGGGAACATCTTGAACGGGAATACCGGCATCTTCACTCCGTAATGAGGAATCTTCTTCTCTGTCAGTGTCGGAACCGGTGACGGTCTTCCTGTCAGATGGGATGTCATGATGTCAGTTGCCAGTTTTACCATCTTGATGTTGCAGACTTTGGATACCAGCGGCACGGTTCTGGATGCTCTTGGATTCGCTTCCAGTACGTATACCTCTCCATCCTCAATCGCATACTGCATATTCATCAGGCCGACAACGTGCATTTCTTTCGCAATGCGGCTAGTATAGTCGCGGATTGTATCTACCTGATCTTTCGTCAGATTTCTGGATGGAAGGATGCAGGCGGAGTCTCCGGAGTGGATACCGGCAAGCTCGATGTGTTCCATTACAGCCGGTACAAATACATTCTCTCCGTCGCTGATGGCATCCGCCTCACACTCTGTCGCATGGTGCAGGAAACGGTCAATCAGAATCGGACGGTCAGGAGTAACGCCTACGGCTTCCTTCATATAATACGTCAGAGCTTCATCGTCATGAACAACCTCCATGCCGCGTCCTCCGAGAACGTAGGAAGGACGAACCATTACCGGATATCCGATGCGGTTTGCAATAACGAGAGCCTCATCTACATTGACAGCCATTCCTGACTCAGGCATTGGGATTTGAAGCTTGTCCATCATATCGCGGAACAGATCCCGATCCTCCGCCATGTCAATCGTCTCAGGTGTGGTTCCGAGGATTGTTACGCCGTATTTCTTAAGATCTGCGGCCAGGTTAAGCGGTGTCTGTCCGCCAAACTGTGCAATAACGCCCAGCGGTTTTTCCTTATGGTAAATACTTAAAACATCTTCCAGAGTCAGTGGCTCAAAGTACAGTTTATCGGATGTATCATAATCGGTGGATACGGTCTCCGGATTACAGTTAACAATGATAGTCTCAAATCCCAGCTCTTTCAGGGCAATTGCCGCATGAACACAGCAGTAGTCAAATTCGATCCCCTGGCCGATACGGTTAGGGCCTCCTCCGAGAATCATAATCTTCTTATTGTCGCTGCAAGGACTTTCATCTTTAATATGGTAGCTGGAGTAGTAATAAGCAGAATCTTCGGTACTGCTTACATGAACGCCTTCCCAGCCTTCCACGATTCCTGCCTCTGTTCTGGCATCACGAACAGTCTCTTCCGAAATTTCCAGAATTTCACTCAGATATTTATCCGCAAAGCCATCAAGCTTAGCCTGACGGAGTACTTCTGTCGGAGGTACCTGTCCCTTATACTGCAGCAGTGCTTCTTCCTCTGCCACCAGCTCCTTCATCTGTTCGATAAAGTAGTGCTTAATCTTGGTAAGCTCAAAGAGTTCGTCTACCGTTGCGCCTTTTCTCAGAGCTTCATACATAATGAACTGACGCTGGCTGGTCGGTACATGGAGCATGGACAGGAGTTCTTTTTTCGTTTTCTGGCCAAAATCCTTCACATGGCCGAGTCCGTAGCTGCCTCTCTCCAGGCTTCGGATTGCTTTCTGGAATGCCTCTTTATAGGTCTTTCCGATACTCATAACCTCGCCTACGGCTTTCATCTGAGTTCCCAGTTTATCCTCAGAGCCTTTGAATTTCTCAAATGCCCAGCGTGCAAATTTAATTACAATATAATCGCCGGACGGAACGTATTTATCCAGAGTGCCGCATTTACCGCATGGAATCTCATCCAGGGTAAGACCAGTTGCCAGCATGGCGGATACGAGGGCAATCGGGAAACCTGTTGCTTTGGATGCAAGTGCAGAGGAGCGGGAGGTTCTGGGATTGATCTCGATTACGATATCGCGGTCTGTCTTCGGATCATGGGCCCACTGCACATTTGTACCGCCGATTACTTCAATCGCCTCAACAATCTTATATGATTTTTCCTGTAAACGTTTCTGGACTTCTTCTGAAATAGTAAGCATTGGAGCGGAACAGAAAGAGTCGCCGGTGTGAACGCCGAGAGGATCAATATTTTCAATAAAACAAACGGTGATCATGTTGTTCTTGGAATCACGTACAACTTCCAGCTCTAATTCTTCCCAGCCTAAGATGGATTCTTCGACGAGCACCTGGCCTACCATACTGGCCTGAAGGCCTCTCGCACAGACTGTTTTTAATTCTTCTACATTATATACAAGGCCGCCGCCCTCGCCGCCCATCGTGTAAGCCGGACGAAGCACAACCGGATATCCCAGTTTATCGGCAATTTCAAGAGCATGCTCTACTGTGTAAGCAACCTCGCTTCTTGCCATCTCGATTCCCAGGCTCTCCATTGCATGCTTGAATTCGATACGGTCTTCCCCGCGCTCGATTGCATCAACCTGGACTCCGATTACTTTTACATTATATTTATCAAGAACTCCTGCCGCAGCAAGTTCAGAACAAAGGTTAAGACCTGACTGTCCTCCCAGGTTAGGAAGTAATGCGTCCGGTCTCTCTTTATCAATAATCTGTGTCAGTCTCTCAACATTAAGCGGTTCGATGTATGTTACATCTGCTGTCTCCGGATCCGTCATAATCGTCGCCGGATTAGAGTTTACCAGTACAATCTCGTAACCAAGGTTTTTTAACGCCTTACATGCCTGAGTTCCGGAATAATCGAACTCGCATGCCTGTCCGATAATAATTGGACCGGAACCGATAATCATCACTTTGTGAATGTCGTTTCTCCTCATGTTTTTTCCCTCTCATTGTCTGCAGTTTACATTTTCTAAAAGCCGCTCAGAAGTCCTTTTTGCCATAAGACCCCAGTAAGGCATTATCAAGATTATAATAGAAAAGTTCTGCCTTGTAAACCGGAAAAATGCGTTTTTCTCTTTCCTTTTTACATTTTTTATGATATGCTATTAAAAATATACTGGGATATTATTTTAAAAAGCAGAAAGGATTCGTCAATTTTTATGAAAAAAATCGTAGTAATTGACGGCCAGGGCGGCCGGATGGGAAAAACTGTAATAGAACAGCTTAAGAATACATACCCGGATCTGCCTCTCACAGCCATCGGCACCAACAGTATCGCCACTTCTGCTATGCTGAAGGCGGGAGCCGATCTGGGCGCCACAGGAGAAAATCCTGTTATCACGGCCTGCCGCGATGCCGATTTAATTATCGGGCCTCTGGGAATTGTCATTGCCGATTCATTGCTGGGTGAGATCACACCGGCAATGTCCTCGGCCATAGGCAGCAGCCGGGCCCATAAGATATTGATACCTGTCAGCCAGCACTGCCACCATACCGTGGTAGGATGCGGGGATATGCCGCTTAGCGTATATATCAGACTGGTATGTGAAGAAGTACAGAAGTGGATTTAACGGTGACCTGCACGCTCCGCGCACAGGTCACCGCCATCAATTAAAGAGGGGAGCCCCATAGTCAGTTCATGACTCTGCGGCTCCCCTTCCGCTCTGTATTTCTTTCTTAATCCGTAACAGTTCAGACAGTATGAACTGTTACCTTAATCTGTCTCAGCGATTATGCTGTCCGGCCGGGCGTGTAGCCTTCTTCCGGCTTCTTTGTCTGCCAGGACTCTTTCTTTCAGAGCTTCCACACTGGAAAATCTCTGCTCAGGACGTATAAAATCGGTTAGTCTGACCTCAATCCACTTATCATAAAGATCGGCATCCAAGTCGTATATATAGGTTTCCACTCCAACCGGGTGTTTTCCTTCTATTGTAGGCTTTCTGCCGATATTTGTAATACTGTTATGGATATTTCCGTCTATCACTACCTTTGAAAGATATACCCCGAATGCCGGCAGATGCTTCTGCTCTCTCGGTTCGATATTAACCGTAGGAAATCCGAGTGTCGTACCCAAATGCCGGCCATGGATAACACGGCCATGAATCATATACGTATATCCCAAAAGTTCGTTTGCCTTTTTAATATTTCCCCGGGCCAGCTCTTCTCGGATATAAGTGCTGCTGATTTCCCTGCTTCCGTCCAGCGCCTTGTCTACAACCACCATTTCATAGCCGTATTTACCGGCCAGGCTTTTCAGCAGCTCCACATCTCCCTTTCTCTGATATCCGAAGCGGAAATCAGTTCCTGTCACAATTGCTCTGGCCTTCATCTGGCCAGACAATATATGGGAAACGAATTCCTCCGGCTGCATATGGGCCACTTCCTGGTTAAAAGGATATTCAACGAGATAATCGACTCCTGCTTTCTCCAGGTTTTCCCTCCGCTCGGCATTTGTCGTAATCATCGTCTGGAGTTTCCCTTTCATCAGTGTCCCGGGAGCCGTCTCAAAAGTGAAAACCGCAGTTTTATACCTTTTATCCCTAAAGCGGAATACTTCATTCAAAAGTTTCTGATGACCTCTGTGTAGGCCGTCAAATTTTCCAAGTGTAACAACCGTCGGTTCTTCTATATTAAATTCTCTGGTTCCGGTAATATACCGCATACTAATCTCCTCCCAGAAAAATTTTCTTTGGTTTACATTTGTCCTCTGCTTCGGCATACAGATAAATACCGACAAAACGTCGGCTGCTGTCATAGACACGGATTGCCATCTCCTGTCCGTCTTTTTTCCAACCGGCCTCCGTCCCGTCAGGTACAAAGCTCAGAGGAAAGAAATTGCCGTTGTGAAGCAGCCTGTCCAGTTCCTCTCCTTCTGAGACAAACTCCGGCAAGGAGGAAAAAATCTGATCGACCGGAATGATTTTTTCCGCCAGCCGGCCTTCTTCCACCAGTTTTTCCACTTCCCCCAGGCGCAGGCTGTCTTCTATCTCAAAGTGGTCCACCCTGGTTCTGAACAGCTTCTCCATGCATCCGCCGCATCCCAGCCTGCCGCCGATATCATGGCAAAGCGTCCGGATATATGTTCCTTTGGAGCAATCGACGCGCATAGTGACTCTGGGAAGATCCACATCTTCTATCTCCAGGCCGTAGATCTCCACCGGCCTCGCTTTTCTCTCCACTTCTTTCCCCTCGCGGGCCAGCTCGTAGAGTTTCCTGCCGTTTACCTTCAGCGCGGAATACATCGGCGGAATCTGTTCATAATGGCCGATAAAGCTCAGGATGGCTTCCCTCACCTGTTTTTCATTCAGGCCGGACGTATCCCCCTTTTTGAGGATCGTACCTGTGGTATCCTGCGTATCTGTTTCAATTCCCAGTAACATGACAGCCCGGTACGTCTTTCGCTTATCTGTCAGCATATCGCAGAGCTTTGTGCCTTTTCCGAGACATACGGGAAGCACTCCCTCCGCTTCCGGATCCAGTGTTCCCGTATGGCCTATCTTTTTCTGTTTTAATATACCGCGCAGTTTCGCAACCACATCGTGGGATGTAAAGCCCGGTTCTTTGTATATGTTAATTATTCCATGGATCATTTCTTATCATGCTCTTTCATCTGCTGTTCAATATGTTTTGAAAGATTATTCAGGACATCATAAGCGCTGCCGCTTATTGTACATCCGGCTGCACGGACATGACCGCCGCCGCCGAAATAAGAGGCAATTTTGCTCACATCCACATAATCGTTGGAACGCATGCTGACCTTATATACATGAGGTTCTTTCTCGTAAATGAAAACGGCGCACTCGACTCCTTCCGTAATCCGGAGCTGATCAATAATACCGTCCAAGTCATTGCTGTCCGCCCCGTAAAAATCCAGATCCTTCTGTTTCAGTGCTGTGAAAATGCAGCGTCCGTCCATAAACAGGAAGCTTTCTAAAAGAGCGCGTCCCAGTACCTGATTCTGTACATAAGTCTTCCGGTAAAAACTGTCGTCGATAATTTTAGCGCTGTTCAGGCCTTTGTCCACCAGGTTTCCGGCAATCTCCATCGTTCTTTTGGACGTATTGCTGTATTTGAACACACCTGTATCGTGAACGATTCCCGTGTATAGGCATTCTGCGGTATTCCTGCTGATTTTGCTGTCTTCCAGCAAGCTATAAAGCACCTCACTGCAGGAACTGGCAGAAGGAACAACATGGTTCTTACCGGCAAACCCTTTATTCGTCACGTGATGATCAATGCAGAGGGTCGCCCCGGCGTCCTGAAAATAAGGCAGGAAGCTTCCAAGCCGTTGTACATCGCTGCTGTCCAGTGTAATACATAATTCATAAACTTTTCCCGGCTCCATCTCCGTTTTAATCCGGTCAAAATTTTTCATATACGAAAACTTTCCTGCCGGATGGTCTAAATACAGATCGACGGTGAGCTGTGGGTGATTTTCCGTCAGATAATTATACATACCAAGGCAGGTGCCGACACAGTCGCCATCCGGATGGAGGTGTCCTAACAGGACAACATTGTTTACGCCGTCAAGAACTTCATTTAATAAATTACTCATCCTCTATATCATCTCCTGCTCAGCGATAATCCGGGCGCTGTGCGCACAGATTACCGGAATCAACGATAACCTCTGAACGCTCCGCGCACAGGTCACCGCCATCAATCAGACAGCCTCCGAAATTCACCGGAGGCTTAACCATCTATTATTCGTTTGAGGTATCTTCCAAAAGCTCTTCTTCCGAATCCTCTTCTTTAGCTCCGCTTTCATTCATCCCTGCCGTCACTTCGTTAATCAGTCTCGTCATATTGACGCCGTACTCGATCGACTGATCCAGGATGAAGCTGATTTCCGGAGTATTTCTCAAATTGATTCTTTTGGCCAGCTGGGTGCGTATGAAGCTGGCCGCACTCTTAAGTCCCTGAACTGTATCTTTGCCAGCCTCCTCGCTTCCGAGAACACTGATATACGCCTTGCAGAATTTCAGATCCGGAGTCACCTCCACCGATAATACCGTCGTCATGGGATGAATTCTCGGATCCTTTAATTCACGGCTGATAATCTCGCTCAGCTCTTTCTGAACCTCACTGTTAATACGTGTATTTTTAATGCTGTTTTTACGCATTATTCATGCCTCTCTTTCCAACGATGTAAAACAACTTCCGTCTTTCACCGCCATCAGTCAGGCAGAAGGTTCCCTTAGCGGGGAACCTCTACCATTGCATATGCCTCGATCATGTCGTCTTCCTGTACATCGTTGTATTTCTCGAATACAAGACCGCACTCATATCCGGCATTGACTTCCTTGACATCATCCTTGAATCGCTTCAGGGATGCCAGAGGTCCGTCAAATATCTGCTCTCCGTCCCTGGTAATCCTTACCTTACAGCCTCTCTGGAATTTACCGTCCAGAATATAGGAGCCGGCAATTGTTCCGACACCGGATGCCTTAAAGGTCTGGCGGATTACAGCGTGGCCGATAATCTGCTCTTCGAAGATTGGATCTAACATACCCTTCATGGCTGCTTCTACGTCTTCGATTGCCTGGTAAATTACACGGTAGAGACGCATATCTACTTTTTCACGCTCTGCAATTGATTTGGCCGTAACATCCGGACGCACATTAAAACCAATAATAATGGCATTGGACGCCGCTGCCAGGCTGACATCGGACTCATTAATTGTGCCGACGCCTCCGTGGATGACTTTTACAACCACCTCATCATTTGACAGCTTGACAAGACTCTGTTTTACTGCCTCTACAGAACCCTGAACATCGGCTTTTACGATGATCGGAAGTTCTTTGACATTTCCGGCTTTGATCTGTGAGAACAGATCGTCTAATGACAGCTTAGCCTTAGTATCTTCAATTAATTTATTCTTACCCTCGGAAATAAATGTTTCCGCAAAGCTTCTTGCTTCCTTCTCATTCGGCGTGGCAACAAATACTTCTCCTGCCTTCGGCACATCGTTTAATCCGAGAATTTCTACCGGAGTGGACGGGCCGGCTTCTTTTACGCGGCGTCCCTTGTCATCCATCATTGCACGTACCTTGCCATAGCAGGCACCTGCCGCTATCGGATCTCCGACACGCAGCGTACCCTTCTGTACAAGAACAGTAGCAACCGGGCCTTTACCTTTATCAAGTTCGGCTTCGATTACAAGACCTCTTGCCGTACGGTTCGGATTAGCCTTAAGCTCTTTGACTTCGGCCGTCAGAAGGATCATCTCCAGAAGCTCCGGAATTCCTTCCTTCGTATGAGCGGATACAGGAACGAAAATAGTGCTGCCGCCCCAGTCTTCGGATACCAGTTCATATTCAATTAACTCCTGCTTAACCTTCTCAATATTTGCGCTTGGCTTATCAATTTTGTTGACCGCCACAATAATCTCGACGCCGGCTGCTTTTGCATGATTAATTGCCTCGATTGTCTGAGGCATAACGCCGTCGTCCGCTGCGACTACAAGGATTGCGATATCGGTCGATTTCGCGCCTCTCATACGCATGGCCGTAAATGCCTCATGTCCCGGCGTATCCAGGAAAGTAATCTGCTGACCGTTAATTTCCACCATATAAGCGCCGATATGCTGTGTAATACCGCCCGCCTCTTTGGCCGTCACATTCGTCTGGCGGATTGCATCCAGAAGGGATGTTTTTCCATGGTCAACGTGGCCCATAACGCAGACAACCGGCGGTCTTTCTGTCATCTCTGCTTCGTTCTCGTCCTCCTCTTTAAGGAGTTCTTCGATTACATCTATTTTTTCTTCCATTTCGCAGAGTACATCGAATTCCATGGCGATTTCTTCCGCCTGCCCGTAATCCACTTCCTGGTTGATCGTTACAACTTTTCCCTGAAGGAAGAGTTTCTTTACAATAACGGACGGCTGAAGTTTCATCTTCGCGGCCAGTTCTTTAATTGTAATCACTTCAGGAATAATGATGGTCTTAACCACTTCCACCTTAGGCTCTTCTCTTTTTGGCTGCGGCGGCAATACAGGAGCTTTTGTGCCCTTGCCCTGTTTTGCGTGGTTTCCGTCCTCACGGTTCTTCTTATCGTATTTATCACTCTTGTAAGCATTCTTATTCTGCTTGTTGTTCTGCTGTTTCTGTACAACCGGCGTCTCAAAGGACGGCTTCGGAATATTCAGTCCTCTTCCTCCCTGACCGTCACGGTTTCCCTGATAGCCTCCGGCTCTCTGGCCGTCACGGTTCCCCTGATAGCCTCCCGGTCTCTGGCCGTCGCGGTTCCCCTGGTAGCCTCCGGTTCTCTGGCCGTCGCGGTTCCCCTGATAGCCTCCCGGTCTCTGGCCGTCACGGTTCCCCTGGTAGCCTCCGGTTCTCTGGCCGTCGCGGTTCCCCTGATAGCCTCCCGGTCTCTGGCCGTCACGGTTCCCCTGATAGCCTCCGGTCTGGCCGTCACGGTTCCCCTGATAGCCTCCCGGTCTCTGGCCGTCACGGTTCCCCTGATAGCCTCCCGGTCTCTGACCATCGCGGTTCCCCTGATAGCCTCCCGGTCTCTGACCATCGCGGTTCCCCTGATAGCCTCCGGTCCTCTGACCGTCACGGTTTCCCTGATAGCCTCCGGTTCTCTGGCCGTCACGGTTTCCCTGATAGCCTCCGGTCCTCTGGCCGTCACGGTTTCCCTGATAACCTCCGGTCTGACCGTCGCGGTTTCCCTGATAGCCTCCGGTCCTCTGACCGTCGCGGTTTCCCTGATAGCCTCCGGTTCTCTGGCCGTCGCGGTTTCCCTGGTAACCTCCGGTTCTCTGACCGTCACGGTTTCCCTGGTAGCCTCCGCTCCTCTGACCGTCGCGGTTTCCCTGGTAGCCTCCGGTCCTCTGACCGTCACGGTTTCCCTGGTAACCGCCGCTCTGGCCGTCACGGTTTCCCTGGTAGCCGCTGCTCTGCGCTGCCGGAGCCGCTGACTGCGGAGCTGCTGCCTGCGAAGCTGCAGGAGCCGTTGTCTGGGGCTGCGAAGCTGCCGGCTTTGGTGTACCCGGCACGCTCTGAGCCTGAACCGGTCTTTCCTGAGCCTGGTTTCCGGCTCCCTGTACACGGCCCGGCTGCTGAGGACGGCTGCCGCCGTAACTCTGGCCTGCCGGACGGTTATTTCTCATCTGAGTACTGTTCTGTGGGCGGTATACTGCCGCAATTCTTTTCTTCGGCGGTTCAGCCGGTCCTTCTGTCCTGTCAGATGCTGCTTTTGTTTCTGCTTCTTTTATTTCTGCCTTTACTGGCTCTTTCCTGATTTCTTCCACTCGCTTAGTTTCCGCCTTTCCTGTACCTGGTTTTGAAGTCTCCGTCACCGGCGTCACCGCCCTTTGTGATGCATGCCCTGCGCCCAATGTTCTTCTGACAATAGCTGCCTGGTCATCTGAAATGCTGGATGCATGGCTTTTGACATCAAACTGATTCTTCTGTAATATTTCTAGAACTTCTTTATTGGTTTTACCCAGTTCTTTTGATAATTCGTTAACTCTCATACTCACTACCTCCGTTCAGCTCCATCTGTTTCACGAGTGCCTTGGAAAAACCTGCATCCAGTAAGGCCAGAGATGCCCGCATCTCTTTTCCCATTGCGTGCCCCAGTTCTTCTTTCTTTCCGAAAAAGTAAATCGGGACCTTGTAGTAAGTACACATATTCTGGAACATCTTTCTGGTATTGTCCGATGCTTCTTCCGATACAATCACCAAATGAGCCTTTCCGCTTTTCACCGCTTTCTCAGCAGCAAACTCACCGCTTGCGATTTTGCCCGCCTTTGTTGCCAGGCCCAAAAGGTTCAATATTTTTTTACTGTTCTCCAATATTGTCCATCTCCTTTTCAAGTGCTTCATATACTTCCTTTGGAATGGCCATTTTCAGAGAACGCTCCAGTCCTTTATTCTTCACCGCTTTTTTATAGCAGTCCATAGATGGACAGATATAGGCGCCGCGGCCGTTTTTCCTGCCTGTGGCATCAATTATAATCTGATCATCGGTTGTTTTCAGTACCCGGAGCATTTCTTTCTTATTCTTCATCTCTCCGCACCCGATGCACTGTCTCTGCGGTATTTTTTTTGTACTCAACGTTTCTCACTTCCCAATCTTCTTTTTCTTTAATGACGCCCGTCAAATCTTACTGCTCCTGGTAGTTTTCCTCCCCGAGGCCTTCCTCTGCCTCATTGCCTGCAAAATCCACATTCCCGAAAGCTGCCGTGCCGTCTTCCTCTGCGTGATTCTCATCCGCACCGGCTTCTTCGCTAAAACTGTCAAAGGGTTCCTCGGCATATCCCTCAAAGCCCTGCTCATATCCCAGCTCCAAGTCATCCAGAAGTCCGGATTCTCTTGCCTGTGTCTCACTCTTAATATCAATCTTGTACCCGGTCAGCCTGGCTGCCAGTCTCGCATTCTGTCCTTCTTTACCAATCGCCAGAGAAAGCTGGTAGTCAGGTACAATCACCTGTGCTTCCCTCGCGTCCTCATCGGCCGCGACAAAGATAACCTTTGCCGGACTCAGGGCATTCTCAATCAGGTAAGCCGGATTCTCATCCCAGTTGATGATATCAATCTTCTCACCGCGAAGCTCACTGACGATTGCATTCACCCTGGCTCCGTTCAGTCCTACACAGGCTCCTACCGGATCCACATCCGGGTTGTTGGAATACACTGCAATCTTAGTTCTGGAACCTGCCTCCCGGGCAATCGCTTTGATCTCGACAGTTCCGTCCTTGACCTCAGCCACTTCCGATTCAAAAAGACGTTTTACCAAATCAGGATGCGTTCTCGAAACAGTGATCCTCGGTCCTTTATTTGTATCTTTTACTTCCAGAACATACAGTTTGATACGCTCTGTCGGTTTGAATACCTCACCTTTTACCTGCTCGCTTTCATTTAAAATCGCATCTATCTTTCCGAGGTCGATACAGATGTTACGGTTCACATAGCGCTGTACAATTCCTGTGACAACATCCTTTTCTTTGCAGTACCAGTCATTGAACAGGGCCTTTCTTTCTTCTTCACGGATTTTCTGGAGAATCACATTCTTGGCATTCTGTGTAGCAATTCGTCCGAACTCTTTGGAGTTAATCTGTACATGGACGATGTCGCCCAGATCGTATCTGCCGTTCATCATCTTTGCTTCAGCAAGACTGATTTGCAGCATCGGGTCTTCCACGCTCTCAACGACTTCTTTCTCAGCATAAACGGAAAAATCACCAGTTTCCCTGTTGATCGTAACCTTTACATTGTCTGCCTTTCCAAAGTGGTTTTTGCAGGCTGTCAGTAAAGAATTTTCAATTGCCTCCAGAAGAATATCTTTGCTGATATTATTTTCCTTCTCCAGCACGTTTAACGCTTCAATCAACTCTTTATTCATTTCTTTTATCCTCCTACCGTCTAAAAATCAAAGGCCAGACGTATTAAAGCAATATCTGCTTTTGCAAATATCAGATCATTGCCGTCTTCTAATGTAATTGTAACCGTATCTGCATCATAGGACTTCAGCGCCCCCGTATATTCCTTCTGCTTGTTAAGAGGCTTGTAAAGCCTTACCTCCACATCCTTGCCCATGCTCCTGACGAAGTCTTTTTCCTTCTTAAGCGGCCTGCCAAGTCCGGGGGAGCTAACCTCCAGAATATAGCTGTCATCTATAAAGTCTTCCTTATCAAGCCATTCACCGAGTTTTCTGCTGATAATCTCACAGTCGTCAACGGCGATACCGCCCTCTTTGTCAATATAAGCACGCAGATACCATACTCCGACCTCCCTGACATATTCCACGTCCACCAGTTCAAAATGGTGTTCCTCTAAAACCGGAAGGAGCCATGCCTCTACTTTTGCTTCGTACTGTTCTCTTTTTGTCATATCTACACCACCTTTTTAAGCAGGTAACTGACTTTTTATCTCCACACATATCTTTTCCCTCAGCATTGAAAACCGGGCTTTGCACAAAGTGAAAGAGTGGACATCCGTCCACTCTTTCTAGTCAGTCTATTATGTTATCTTGTTTAGTATAACACCTTTTTCAATAAAGTGCAAGGTTTTCTTTTTTAATAGGAAGAAATAGCTCATTTGCCGTAACAGTTCAGACAGGTCGCTGTTACTAAAATATATGGAGATTTAACTGAGGTTGGAGGACGCGTCCGGAACGGACCATGTCCGGTGTGGTGAGGGG
>OBXO01000221.1_pt1 | contig 58485 bp, 59 predicted proteins | sample 1501431 | NCBI WGS metagenome assembly OBXO01 (sample SAMEA2580163, study PRJEB22360) | human gut metagenome | biome: human gut; feature: human-associated habitat; material: faeces | place: Denmark | collected 2008/2010
GGCGGCCTGCCGCTGTCCGGTACGGGGGGGCACATCGTAGCCCAACAGCCACAGGGGGTCCACACCCAGGGCGGCGGCCATGGCGGAGGCCGTGCCGATTTTCGGCTCCCGCTGGCCCAGCACATAGCGGTTCAGCGTCTGTGGGTTCATCCCCAGGCGCTCCCCCAGCTGCTCATAGCTGAGTCCCTCTTCCTCCATCAGGCGGCGCAGGCGGCCGCCAAGGCTGCTCTCCCGCTCCATCTGTCCGTCCCTCCTGTCCCATTATTGGGGCTATCCTATCATATTTTATCACCATTTGCAACAGAAACCAGAAAAAAGCCCTTGACTGTTATCTCCATTTGGTGTTATTATAGCCTCGTAATCGAACATAAGTTCTATTCCATTCGTTCAGTATCACCATTTGGAGATCCCAGATGCGAAAAAATGCCCCGCCGACTGGCGAGACATTTTTTGGTGGAGGAGGGTGGATTCGAACCACCGAAGCGAATCGCAACAGATTTACAGTCTGCCAAATATTTTCTGTTTCCATTGCGCCGCAATAGCTCCGCAACCTATCGCCCAGTTTTACCCATGCATTACCCAAATATTTTTTAGATTCTTTTATTTTATCCTAGGATATCATGGAGTATTATGGATGTCAATAACGGGAGAGACACCTAATCCTGGAACCTCCCAGGACAGTATTAAAACCAAAGAACTTGATTTTCTGTCTTTTATGTGGTAGAATTAATTCACACAAATAAGAGGTTTTGGTGGCTACACCCGAAGCTAACCGCCCTGCGCACTGTTCGCGCAACCGTTATCGTCGATCGTTAACCGGCGTTAAGAGGTTGTGGGAAGGGTGCGTTTTTTGCGTCTGTATGGCCCGTCGGTAAAGGCCGCTGCCCAGTTCGAGGCTGGGTCGGGCCACTCCTTTCTCCCCCATCCTTTTTGCCGCTCCTCGCTTGTATTCCCCCTCCAGGTGAGGGGCGGCACCCGTGCCCCGGTAGCTCAATGGTGAGAGCGACACCGTGATCTGGTGTAGTAGATGTCGGTTCGATTCCGGCCCTGGGCTTGGTGACCCGCACTTTTCGCGGTAACCAATTATAGAAACTTGCTCCAAAGTACACGGAGCTGACACCCCGGAATAGACGGGGGCATGCGGAACCTGGGGCGGGGCGGAATCCGTCGCTTAACCGAGAGGGGTAGAGGTCGCAAGTTCAAATCTTGCAGGTTCCTATGACTGTGGAGAGACACTATACTGGCGAATCGGGGTCGCGTATCTTGCCAGTGAAATCACCAGCGGCCTGCCAGTAGCCATAACTGGCTGACTCCGGGCGGAATGGCAACCTTTGAGAGTCAAAACCGTGCTATCCCGCTGAAAACTACCCTGCGAGTGGCTAATCATGATGTCGCCACCAAGGCTAGGGCGTGACAATCTAAGCGGGAAGCACACATATGCCGAGTGCAGTAGCAGAAGCGGAAGCGGCGGCCATGGACAACGCCGTGGACGTGTGGCGGCTCATTATCGCCTCTCGGCTCCAAACGCAGATGGAAAGCAAAAGAGGCACTGCGCGATTAAATTAAATGCCAATGGGCGGCTGGACAACCTACTGTCCGCCATATGCCGCTCCTCGCCGCATGAGGCGGGCGGTGGCACCAGATGTATGGCACCACAGGTTAAAAGCAGACGGGCCTTCCTTGTGCGCTGTGCGAAAGCGGCAAGGTGAAGAAATTATTTTTGGCTGATCCCGGCCCTATAAAGATGAACGGTTCCGACTGACGACACCAGCGGAGGGGTTGAGATGTACCGTGATTATCAAGGCTGTTCCTATGGATGGAGTATGTGAGGTGAGGATGGAAAGGTGTGGCAACGTAGACCGACCAGCGGTGTCTAAGCGTCAGTAGCAGAAACGGAAATAGGTTGCTGATTGTAATACAGCCTTGATGATTGTGATGTGATACCGCATAGCGGATTACATACCATTGAGCGTTGGCGGAACAGACACTAATTGTGGTAAAACTGGTGCGATTACCAGCAATAGTAGACGCCGACAGTGAAGAAGGGCAACCGTCTGTGAAGAACAAAGCAACAGCGGCGAAGTCGTGGGCGTAGAGCTTTGGTGAGGCCCATATGTGAGGTGCAAATCCTCACCCGCTCAAATTTGCCGCCCCGCAGTTGCAGGAGACGGGGGCGGGAAAGAAAAAAGGAGGAGCAAGAATGCTGTATTCTGAACTAATTGCTGAGATCGCAGACCGCACCAATCTGAAGAAGGCCAATGCCAAGGCCGCTGTGGACACGATGGTGAAAATCATCACCGAGTGCGCCAAGAAGGGCGAGGATGTGGCTGTCAACAATCTGGGCACCTTCCGCTCCAAGATGATGCCGGAGTATGAAGGGCACAATCCGGCTTCCGGGGAGAAGGTTACTGTCCCGGCCCACCGTGTACTTCGGCTATCTGTGTCCAGTGTAGTAAAGAAGTCCATCAACTAGGCGGGGAAACCCGCCGTATCCGGGTGTAGCGCAGTTGGTAGCGCACATGCTTTGGGAGCATGGGGCCGTGGGTTCGAGTCCCACCACTCGGGCCAGCACCAGTAGCGCAATCGGTAGCGCACCGCTTTCGTAGTGCGGGGGTTGGAGGTTCGACACCTCTCTGGTGCTCCATGCTGGTGTAGCTCAGTTGGTAGAGCAGTTGATTTGTATTCAACCGGTCGGGGGTTCAAGTCCGTCCACCAGCTCCAAACAGGGGTGTAGCCAAGCGGCAAGGCACGAGGTTTTGGCCGAATCGTCGGTTCGAGTCCGGCCACACCTGCCAAAATAGGAGGGAATATGGCAGAATACAAACTTTCACAACAATCCATTGAAGTGATAGAACGCGCCATTTCCAAAGGAAATGAAGTGAAGCTCTCCGCGTGGAATAATAAGATAAAGGTGATGTCCATACGCACAAAGTTGGAACACATTCAGGCCCCCGACAAAAGTTGTTGCAATTTGAGTGGAAAAGCAGTAAAATAAGAAATAATAAGATACCTGTGCCGAATTGATGGCATAGAGGGGCCATTTGGGGCCGCTGTTGACTGTATAATGCAGTTGACAGTGGCCTCTTTTTGTTTTCTTGCGAGGAGGGAACAGGGTGTCGGAAATGCACAACAATGGGCAGGAGCAGGAAATAGCAACTATATACTGCGTCAACTGTGGGTGTGGCCTCAATGAGGAGGAAGGCGTCCTAGCCTCCCCAGATTGGTACGAAGATACGCGGTTCGTCCATTATTGCCGTGACTGCCAGCAGAAGCAGTTCGAGGATTTTGCGGAGGACACCTCTCCCGCCTTTGCATACTTCCTATGCTGCGCGGCCTACAATCTCCCATTCATTCCAGAATGTATGCCAAACGGGGCATATGACGTCGACGAGATCACTTGGATCATGTATCTAGAAAACTTGGAAACCAGCGAATACAGATACAAGGACGACGGCGAACCGGCGGCGTTTGTGGATGGTATGACGGACATCTCTGTGCTCTTTGGCGGAAAAATCGACGCCAGGACAAAGTTCGCAGCAGGAGCGACCATGGAGGGAACCTCTGCCAAGCTGCCTGGTACAAAGGCCCAGCGCCGCAAGTGGGGCATATTGAGCGACTACACAACCGAGGACTATAAGGAACTCGACCGGCTCTACTCCATCAAGGCCGGGGGTCTGATGGAGAACGGCATTGACGAAGAAACGGAGCACAATCTTCGAGAGATATGTAAGCTTGAGCTTGACTACTCCAAAGCGATGGCGAGGAAAGAATACGATGACGCCCGCAAACTGAACGACATCCGCTCCAAATTTATGGCAGACAACCTCATGCGGAAGCGCGACGAAGCCCCGGTGGCCCCCATTAAGTTGGACACACTGGGCGATGCCTTAGAACGGGCTGGGTACATGAAAAACGGAGATTTGCTAGGGTATGATGAACTTCTGGGAAAACTTCGCGGAGATCAAGCCAAGTATCCCATGTCTCACGACTATCTGGACTACATCCTGCGAGAAATCGTCAACTGTACACGTCGGAACATGGGCATAGCCGAATCGGACGAGCTTCCCTTGGAACTTCAGCTTGAACCGCAATACGGAGAGTTCGACAGTGATATGAGCAAGGCAGAGTTGGACACATTGAAATGTCTGGGACTCCCGCCCATGAAATTGGAAAAGAAAAAGCTAAAAGGAAAGAAAAAGTAGAACCGAGGAGTTGAGTAAAATGCCAGCCGGTAAATGGTGGAACCCCACACTTCATAGATGGATAAAGCGCGGGGAACCAAAACCGGTGGACTACTCCAAGAAGAACTCTGAAAGCTGGTGCCTGCTCCTCTCCTACTTCCGTTGGTATCCTGATCGGCTGCTTGCCATCTGCCAATCCCCAGAGGCCGATTTCCAGCAACAATTCATTCAAGCACTTATCTGGCGTGCAGATGCCCGGTATAAAGAAACCTTTATCACTGGTTCCCGTGGCCTTTCCAAGACCTACACAAAACTATCCGGCGCATCAACCGAAATGCTGTGCTGGCCACATGAGCGTATTCGCTACTTTGGCCCAACCATGGATCAGGCTGCGGATCTGGCCCGTTCAGCATTTGAGCAGGTGCAGAAGAACTATCCTGCCTTAACCAGCCAAATCATTATCAAGACATCTGCAAAGGGTGATTTTACCCTTATCACCGATACCAATTCCGAGTTCCGCATAACATCCAAGCGCGGCGATAACTGCCACCAAGTCATCTGTGAGGAGTGCGGGCAGGAAGACGAGTACCCCTTCGACCATGATCGCTATCAGACGGTTGTTGACCCAACAAACCGCTTGCGTCATCTAGTGAACGGTTATCCTGACCCAAATCATATCAACTTCAAGAAGCACTATATCACTTCTGCTTCTTCCCAGCAAAACGATGCCTTCAAGTATCGGTGCGACATTCTGGCCGACATGGTGGCTGGGAAGAGCGCGTTTGCCATAGACGTGCCCTGGACAGTCTCCGTCCTGTCAGGTATCCGAGACATTGAATACTTTCGGGGCCTAAAAAAGAATATGACTCCTGAGAAGTGGCTACGAGAGTGCGAGAGTGTCTACACCGGAGACACAAAAGACCCGGTCATTTCAGATGTGGCGCTTACTAAGTCCCAGGTGTTGAAGGTCATGGAGGAGCGCCATTGCGGGAATCCGAACTGCATTTATATCATCGGCTACGACGTATCCCATGAGGAAGGTGCGAACCACGCAAAATGCGCCATAGCAGTAACGAAATTGACCGCTCAGAAGGAGGACTCCAAGAAGGATGTGTTCCTGAAGCAGGTGGTATATCTTAACGATATGCTGCCAAGGGAGGCCAGCCTACAAGCACAATACCTCAAACAGATGTGGACGCGATTTTCCATGTCGGGGTCCAATTTCCTGACCTACATCGCCATCGACGATAAGCAGTACGGAAAGTCTGTTACGGAGCAGTTGATGAAGGATATGGGCGACGGGGTGACGCTGTGCTGCATGAACCATGACTACCCAGAGTTGGAGCTACCCGGTGCGCTTCCGGTTATTTACCCGGTCAAAGCCAGTAACGGCGCCAGGGAAACAGGGAACAGCGATCCGGACGGTGAGATGATAAAATACGCCAAGATGCAGTTTGAAAACGGCAACGTCCAGATGATCGTTCCAGACCACTATGCCGGTTTGGAGGCATATAAAAAAGCTCACAAAATCACGGACAGCTCCAGTGACGTAGAAATCGTTCTTCCATATATCAAGGCCCATGAGATGGTCCGTCAAATCAAGAATCTGCAAATCAAATACCGGGGCTCAAATTGGTCGGAGGACCGGGTATCCAAGTTCATCCAGCGTGATATGTGGTCTGCGACAAAATACACACTGCGGGTGGCACAGCTTCTGGAACGAAAGAACCTCATCCAGTCCGCCCGCCGGAAAACAAATTGGGAACCGCTGATAGCCGCCGCCCGCCGCGCCTCAGCCACAGCATCGGGGGTAGCGTCGTATAGGCCGCGTGTGCTTGGAAGAAGGGGAAGAGTATGTTGAACCGATACCGAATCTATCAAATGACTCCAACAGCAGAGCACATCGATTACGCTGCGGAAAAGTACCGCTTCCACCGGGCCACCCCCCATCATCTTCTTGTCTATACTAACAAACGGAAACCGGGAGGGAGTACGCTCATCAGGAACGCAAGATCGCTTCCCGCACCTGACCGGGAGTGGGTAGCCGCCTGTAATATCATCATCGCAGGCGAAGCCCTGCACAATGACCCGGATGCCCAGGCAGGTATTCTGAACTTTCTGGCTGACCTAGAAAAAGAGCTGGAGAAAGAGCAAGTACGGCTGAAGGAGGCTTAGCGAAAAGTGCAGACAATCTATCAGAACCTCCTGCGGCAAATCAATGTGCTTTCTGCGAAGTTCTCCAATATGCCGATGGATGCCCTGTTCCGGGCCTATGACCGGGCAATGGATAACAACCCATGGATTCAGAATAAGCGGGTCAAGCAAATTAACACCCTTCCCGTCGAGTATAGCAAGGACGCCATTGGTGAGGCTATCAAGAATCCAGGCGGAAACGAAGCCCTGCTGAGAGGAACCCATCACGCATTGGAGGCTACAGCTTATCCGATGCTAAAAATCAGGAAGCTCTACACCGACCTGATGACATACAACTATTATACGGCCCCGGCATTCACCGACGAAGATGATGCCAAAACGCCTGAGTTCTGGCGTGAAGCTGCCCTGTTGGAGAAGTTCAACAACAAACTGGACCCAAAAGCCAACGCCCACAAAGCTACCGGGCAAGCAATCCAAGAGGGCAAAGTGTTTTACTACATCCGATACGATGTAGATAAGTCCCACAACAAAGTCAACTACGCTTTCATGCAGAAACTCCCGCCAGACTGGCTAAAAATCATCGGCTACAACAACATTTCCGGCTATACCGTCTCCTTCGATATGTTCTATTTCCTCCAACCGGGTACTGACTGGAGGCAGTTTGGAGATCTGTTTATCCCCTATCTTGAGAGCTTCGACGCTGTGATTGAGCCGCCCGGAAACGCTGTGTTTGCCTCAAAGGGCTGGCGGGTCAATTTAGACAAACTAGCTCAAATGAAGGATCTGGTCGGGAACCCGGAGGCATACGTCCAGAACGGGCGGTGGGCCTATTGGGTGACTCTTCCAATCGACAAAGTCTGGGGCTTCGAGATAGATGATACAAACCCAAACCTCGCTTCCACTATGACAGGGCTTTATCTCTCCATGTCTGCTATCGCTCAGTATGAGCAGGTCCAATTGGAGTTGGTGCAAAACCCGCTGATTGCTGTGATGACCGGAGAAATACCCTACCGGAATGACAGCGCCGCCCCGCAGGACGACGGGATAAAGCTATCTGAGGGTGGGCGCATCCTGTACGAAACCCTCTGGTACAATATGCTATCCCAGAACAACACCTCCGGCATCGGTTTCTTTATGGCTCCAGCGGAGAATCTAAAACTCCACCAACTAGCTGAGGCGCCGAGCGCCACGGAGATATCTACCAACGGCTACGGCTACGCCGTCGAGAAATCCGGTCTGGCAGGTCTCATCCCCATTAACGACAACCCACGCGCTGGCACGGTAAACATTTCCATTCAGTTGGAGGCAAAATATTGTCAAAGGGTCTACCAACAGTTTGAACGGATGATGAACTACATCTACTCTACGCTGAACCTCCGGTACACCTGGAGATTCCACATGTTCGGAGACCTCTACAACGACGAGAAAGAAAGGGCCAACATGCAAAAGAGCATGTCTATGGGTGTTCTTCCAGACCTTTACCGTTACAACGCCATAATGGGCCGCTCGCTGCTGGATGACTTGAGCATGAGCGCCGCCGTAAAGGAGAGTGGAGTGCTGGACATGAGACTGCCGCTTGTAACCAGCTACACTGCCAAGAACGGAGGACAGCTCCCTCCCTCCCCTGCCGCAGATCAGGGCGGGAGGCCGGAAATGGATATCGCAGATGTCACAAGCGAAGGAACGGAGGATATGAAAGATGCGGACTAGAGCGGATGAAATCCCAAAGGAAGTAATTCAAGCAGTTGGCCGCATACTGGAACGTGGGAATGTAGCTGTGGTTGAGGAGAACAACGGAATTTTTAAGGTTTATACCACCCACCAAAAAGTAGAGTATTCTAACAAATTGGAATGGTTATCCACTTTGAAAACAAAATTTGGTCGAAAGGAGGGTTGTTAATTTGATGAAAAAGCGCGAGTTTTTCAATTATGAAAACCCGAAGTTCTTCGCTCTGCGCGACCCCATGCGGGAAGTCATTCGTGCCTACTGGGCGGCAATGCAATATTACGCCTCCATCAAGGAGATCGTGTGGGGCCGGTATGGAATGGCCTATCTGAGTGATTCCCTCCACACTATGGAACACAAGCAGCCGGAGTACATCGACCAGTTTTCCGCTATCATGCGGCAACAGGGGCTTGAAATTGAATACCCATCTGTGCCTGAACTGGACGAACTTCTGGATAGCCTGGACGAAGTGTTCCGTGTCTGCATTGAGCTTAACGATAACGTGGACAAGGCCCTCCAGAGATTTATTAACGTGGCCGACCGAAAGGAAAATGAGGTGGGAGGTGTACCCAGCCAGAGTCAGGGGCACTTCCCTGGTCTGGCCCGGCAGGTGGAAAGCCTCCAGATTGAGAACAGCAAGGATCGGAAGAAACTGCTGGAAAGCTGGTCTATGTGGGATAACGGCTCGAGTATGTCCAGCTTCGACAAGTGGGTTAAAAGCATCTACGACCTACCGGACAACGGAGAGGAGGACGATGTTTAATGCCAATCAAGACCAAGTCCGCCGCCCCATTCGACGGCCTGGGTTCCCTCCGAGTGCTTCAACAGGACAACGACCTGAATTGGGACGTGCGGATCGAAATTATGCGCTCCGGCCTCAATGAGAATGGCTGGGACTACCGGAACATTGGCCGCTACGCCAATACCTTCCGGGGCACCCCCATCCTGTGCGCCTATCTTCCTGGCGGACGTATCGGAGACGGCCACAACATGACTGAGAGCAGGGGGATGGACGGACAAGTCCATTACTCCTTCACAGACGGAACCGCAGAGCGCATTGTCGGCATAATTTATGACACAGACGACGCCGTATGGACCGAGGAACGGGACGGTGAAGTGTGGGCCATCGCCAGGGGAAAGCTCTGGCGTTTCTATAATCCTGAGCTGGTGGACAAGATTGCACGACAGGGGCGCATGTCTGTATCCGCCGAGACCAACGTGACGAAGGCCCACCGGGAGACAGACCGGGAGGTCTACTCCCAATGGTACGGACTGGGTGTCACCATCCTGGGCGACGGCGTTGCACCGGCTGTCCCTGGGGCGAACATCAAGGCGCTGGAGGCTATGCAGAGCCAATTCAAGGAAATGCAACTCCGGGCCGCGTCCTACCATACGGACAAGCCGCAAGACAACAATAAAGGAGTGAAAACTTTGAGCGGAATGAGCAATGTCCCTCTGCTGAAAAAAGTACAGGAGAAGTTCAAAGACTACCGCATCCTGGACATGAGCGAAAATGGCGACCATATCCTGATGCTCAATGCCAGCGGCCTCCCCTGCACTTATGCCAGTAAGGCCGAGGACCACGATACCGTTATCCCGGAGCGAATCACCTATGCCAATCTCTCCGCCCCCTTCAAGTTCGAGGACGGTACTGAGGTATCCGTCGATGTGACCACCATGCTGGCAGCATCTGTGGAAGCCGCAAACAACCGGGCCGAATCCGCTGAGACCAAGTGTTCCAACCTTGAAAAGGAAAATGAGGCTCTGAACGCAAAGGTCAAGGCTATGAACGAGGCCGAGGACAAGCGACGCATTAAGGCCGCCAAGGAAGTCATTGAGAAAGCCATAAGTGAGGCCGATGCCTGCCACATGGAACTGAGCGAAGATGCCCGTAAACAGCTCATGGACGCTGTGGAGGCCGGGTGCTACAACACCGTGCTTAACGAGGCAGGCGAGTGGGTCGGAGACCAGAAGGCCACCGCAGACGTGATGAGCAAAATCGGCGAACTTTCCATGCAGGCCGCCAGAGCCAAGGCAAACGCGCAGGAGAAGCGCTATGTCTGGGAGGGCGGCGGATCGGCAACCAATGCAGCCGGGGGCGACTCCAACGCCTTCCTGTCCCAGGCCATCAAGAACATTTCCGACTGAGAAAGGAGCAATACAGAATGGCTCGAATTGCCAATACCTTTTTTGAACTAAAAAACGGCAACCGCCAGTATGATGCAATGGCGAATCTGGCCGGTGTGTACCAGGACGCCGGCACTCCCGAGATCTGCCCCTCCGGTTTTCTGGTGACGAAACTCCAGCTTATGCCCGCCTCCGGCTATAACGGCATTTTGAATGGGAATACTTGGATCTTTAACAAAGCTGTCAGCGGCTCCAACACCACCAACGGAGAAATCCTGGAGCTGTTTGCCTATGATTCCTACGATGTGAACATGGTGGGTGACGGCGTAAACAATTGGCGCGTCGGAGCAAATACTGCTGGTCTTGAACTGCCTGCCGATGTAGTGGGTACTTTCTGCCGTATCGTACCTGGCTGGCAATATGTGTTCGGCTCTGGCAACTTCTCTACTGCCCCAACCGACCTCCAGACGACCAAGTACGCCACAGTCTCCAACGGTCTGCTGGTCGCTGGGGCCTCCGCACCAGATGCCAACACCGGGTACTGGTTCGAGATCGTGGGCGAGGTCTATCCAACCGTCGGAACACGCAACTGGGGTAAGGCGTACCGGGTCATCGCCCACTTCAACGGTATCGCAGGAACATCGGCCCCTGTAGCCCCTACTGCTGATGTGACCTTTGCTCTCACTACTCCATCCCCCGATGGTTCAAATACCATCAACGGAGGTGGGGCGACCAAGACCGTTACTGTGAACGTGAAGAACAGCACCGACAGCGTGGTTATCACGGCGACTAAGACCTCCGGGCAAACCCTCGCCAAGAGTGGCACGAACCAGAGCAACGTGACCCTAGGAAGCGACGGCAGCACCACCCAGACCATCACGGTGGACACCACCAATGTGGCTACTGCCGGCGGCAGCAAGAACTTCACCATCACTGTCAACGAGGGCAGCCACACCTCCATCAGCTACGCCGTGACCGTCACCGTGGCTGGTGCGGACTGAGAAAGGAGCTGAAGCATAAATGTCTCTGAAACTGAACAGCATTTCCCTTGACAATTTCAAGGTCAATACAGCGGATACCAAGATGGGCCGCATCTCCCGCAACGAACTGATCGCCACCGGCCGGCTGGTGACCATGGAGTACAACGGGCGTCTCTCCAACAAGGTTCGCAACAAAAGCGAGTACAAGACTCGCATTGACGATATTGCCTACACTAACCTGTCCTCCGGGCACAAAAAGAACCTGCTGATGTTCTGCGCCGCCCAGGCTTATGCTGTGCAGGGCAAGCCCGCCCCCGAGGACTTCGCCCAGGTTCAGAACGACCTTGGTCTGTTACGAGACCGGAACTTCCTCGCCACACTGGCCGGTATTTCCAGGGAGATCATCACACCCTTGCTGCCCTACACAATCTCTAACATGGGCGGCCTCCTAATGGAGACTACCACTGTGCCCCTGGGCCAGACGAAGGAGATTACCGTTCACAGCAACGACATCTTCCTGTTCGAGGATTCCAGCTGGGGCGCTTCTCGCTCCACCACCATGAACTACCTCTACGATGACACCATCACTCTGAATCCCCGGCCCTACACCTGCCGGGCTGTCATCAAGTGGTACCAGATGGTGGGCAACGATGTGGACATCGGCTGGTACTATAACGCCATCATGGGCGGTATGTACTCCCGCATCATGGCGAACTACATCGGGGCCATTATGACCCTGGCTGACAACAGCCCCTACATCCCCGACTACCTGACCTTCGACACCTACAACTCCCAGAACTGGGCAGAGGCTATTGTGGCGACCTCCACTGCAAACGGTATCCCCCGGAACCAACTGATGGCCTTTGGCGATTACCGCGACCTCCAAAAGGTCCTCCCGTTGGGCACTCCCTCCGATGCCGCCCTAACCTATGGCCTGGGCGAGGAGTGGATGCGCAACGGTTTCCTGTCCGTGGTGGGCGGTGTGCCTCTGTTTGATGTGGACCCAGCCATGGTGCCCGGCACCGTGAATACCACCGGCGAGATGCTGGGCATGAAGGGCCTTATTCTCATCTCCGGGCGCATTGGCCGCGCCTACGCCCCCGTCTACACCGCCTTTGCCGAGGGTTCTCCTCTGGTCATTGAGATGGAGCCCCGCGAGAGCGGCGACAACTCCATTTACATCGACTGTACCGCCGTCATGGACACCAAAATCGTGATGGGCAGCAAGGTCGCCGCCATTCAGATGCCTTCCTGATTTCCTCCTTTTCTATAGGGGAGCGGCCCTTCGGGGCCCTCCCCACCCTTCAAATCTTGACAGAAAGGGGCGTTAAAAATGCCCAGAGGCGTAAGAAACATCAAAAACACTGTGGCGGAAACTATGGAGGCCAATCCTGTTGCCGATACCGTCGTGCAGTCACAGCCCACAGAGACAGAACTGCTACGCCAGCAGAACGAAGCCCTTGCCAAGCAGTTGGAGGCCATGCAGAAGCAAATCGAGGCCATGCAGAAGAATCCGGGCTCCACCGTGGTCATGGCGAAGCCGGAAGAAACTGTGGAGCTGACCTACATCGCCGCCGTCTCCCCTACCAATGTGCTGTCCTTGGGGGACTACGGCTATTTAAACGGTGTGGGAGGCTATGTAGAGGTCCCCCGCAAGGAGTTTGGCGGAAAGTTCATGACACCAGAAATCCGGGGGCTGCTGAACCAGCGGCGGCTTATTGTCCTGAACGGTCTGAACGAGGATGAGCGTCGGCGGTACAATGTTGACTACAAGGACGGCGAACTGCTGGATATGCAAATGTTCGACCGGCTGCTGGACGTGGGGCTGGAGCGGCTAAAGGAGCTGTTCTCCAAGCTGTGCGTCGAGCACAAGCGGATGGTCGCCACCCACTTCATCTCCTCCTATCAGAGGGGCGACAACCGCATTTCCCGTGAAAAAGTGGAGCCGTTGAACGACCTCTCCAAGTCCGAGGACCCCAAGGGGATGTTCCGGCCAATTCTGGAGAGCCTGAACAAGGTCTGATGCGCCCCGGCGGGGAGCGCATAAAATCCCCGCTTTATATGCTGGCGCTCCGGCACATGAACTGGAGTGCAGAACACAGACAGGAGGCGGATCATATGGCCCCTTTGACAGGCATCCACGCCTATTTCATCAACAACAAGCCTATATACTCCGCCTTTCTCGCTGATGTGGAGGCCCAGGGCGGCAGTACAGACCCATTCTCCCCTGCCTCCGCTTTCCCGGACGGCTATTTTACCGCTATCCCTTGGGTGGGGGTGGTTGTCCAAAAGGACCCTGATTATGAGGGCGACACAGCCGCTTATAAGGCCGTGTCCGTAACTTTGAATGGGCAGACATACCCCCTCCACCTGAACAGCGTCCAGAGTTTTGAGACGGGAGCGACAGGTTATTTCCACTCCGCACCAGCCCCGCAGAGGGAGGACTACTTCGGTGTGCCCCCGCTGGCAGGCACCGAAGAAGTCACGGTAACGCTTCTTTATGATGACGTTCCCTATCAGAACACAGTTTTGGCCCCGGTAGAGCCGCTGGGAGCGACCACAAAATGGTCTGACATCATCCTGAACTATGGCAACCTATTCACAGACGATGTGAGAAACCAGGAGGCATACGACATCAATCCGGCGGCCTTTCTCAATACCGCCTCCTACTATCTTCAAGCGGCAATCCCCCGATTCAATCGGCCAACGGAAATCATCTCCTATCTATCCCAGCGTACCCCGTCCTTTTTCTCGGAGACACAGTGGGCTGTACCGGCTGAAATCCTACCACCTGGAGAAATGCAGACACCTACTACAGAGCCTATCACCATCCAGGCCAAGCCTGGATACGAACTGTGTTCTGTGGTTATCCGGGGCACAGATAAATTTGGAAATCCTGTGGACACTCCCTATTCCATGGAAACCTACGACCCTCAGACGGGGAAGGTGACTTTCCCTGCTGGGCTGATATCTGGCACAGAGTTCATCATCGACCTGTATCGGGACGGAGTGTTCCAAAAAACGCTCTCCCCGGATATGAAGCGCATCCTGGGCTTGTGCTTCCACATGGTATGGGAGTACCGCTTCACCGGGAACTGGCTAGCGCGGTCAGCTAAAGTGAGTGACAAATCCTTTGCCCCACCTAACGAAGCCAACTGGACACGAGCGCAGGAGGAAAAGCGGCGGAGTGAGGAAGATACGCTTAATCAGGAACTCCGCCGGTATGAGCAAGCCTGTACCTACCGCGGCGTGGTAAATTTCAGCCCTTCCATCAATCTTTTCTGAACAAGGAGGTCATGGTCATGGCATTTCATCTGATTGGCACCGACCCGTTCACGTCCACCTTCGTGCTAGACAGCGAGGAAGACTCTGCTGAGCTGCCCACCAACTGCGGCATCGGCTCTCAGGCGTTCTGCGCCGAGAGCGCGGACGGAAGCGGAATCGGTCGTGTGACCTACATTCTCAACGGCAACCTGGAATGGGTCAAGTGAGATAGGGGGCGAATCAAAAATGTCCATTAAAGACGGAATTGTTGGCGCAATGGTCGTCGGCGGCGGTTCCGGCTCCGGCGGCGGCTCCATGGTAGTCCCGAACATCAACGCCACCGTGGAGACGCTTCCAGCGGGGAGCGAGGCCACCGTTGAAAAGAGCGGTTCCAATACCAACGTGACCTTTAACTTCGGCATCCCGAAGGGCGACACGGGCCCGAAGGGAGACCAGGGCGCCCCTGGAGCGACCGGACCTGCCGGACCGCAGGGCGTTCAAGGCGAGCAGGGCGTGGAAGGGCCTGCCGGGCCTGCTGGCCCAACTGGTTCCACAGGACCACAGGGCGAGCCCGGTGTACAGGGACCGGAAGGCCCGCAAGGTGTCCAGGGAGAACGGGGAGCCACGGGGCCCGAGGGGCCACAAGGACCACAGGGTCCTGCCGGTAGTGTCGGCCCGCAAGGCCCGCAAGGCATCCAGGGTCCCAAGGGAGACCAAGGAAATCCGTTCCTCATTCAGAAGATATATGATACCGTTTCCGCCATGAACGAGGGTTATGCCACCGATGGTCTGCCGCAGGGCTCTCTTGTGGGGATCTCCACCCAGACCGGCGGCGAACAGGGCGGATACATCTACGCCAAAGGGGCATCTGCCTATGAGTTCTTCTATGACCTGAGTACCACGGAAGGCATCCAGGGCCCCAAGGGCGACCCAGGAGAGCAGGGGCCGCAGGGTGAACAGGGCCCCGCTGGCCCCGCTGGCCCGACCGGCCCACAAGGCGCACAGGGAGAACCGGGCCCGACCGGCCCCGCAGGTCCACGGGGCGAACAGGGGCCATCCGGTACAGCTGGAGCTCAGGGCCCGGCTGGTCCGCAGGGTGCGGTTGGTGCACAGGGTCCAAAAGGAGAGGCAGGCGTTCAAGGCCCTGCTGGTGCTGATGGAAAAGCTGCAACAATCAAGATTGGTACCGTGACCACCGGAGATCCTGGAACAGCCGCACAGGTGACCAACAGCGGAACCTCCAGCGACGCTGTATTCGATTTTACCATACCAAGAGGGCGGGACGGAAGCAGCGGGGGCTCCGCCGCCTCTACCGATGCCGTACCCTTTACCCTGACTTCCACAGGTTGGGCAGGCGAAAGCGCGCCTTATACACAAACAGCGACGGTTGCTGGTATTACAAAGGACAATTCGGCGGTAACAGGCCCTGCAACGCCAACGGATGCAACTAATGCCGCCAATTCCGGGGTAAAGTGGAGTGCACAAGGAGACAACTCGCTAACCTACACAGCCCAGAGTAAACCGGATATTGATCTAAACTATAATGCCCTAATCTTTCCTACAATGGCATGGGAGGCGTAAAAGTGGCTGTATTCGATGTAACTCCCAATATCGGCGGAAACAAACTTGTGCCTGGAAACGGAGTCTCCATCACCAATGAGGCTGTATCCATCAGGGCCATAAATAGCTGTGACAATGCTACGAGCATCAGCAAAAATGGGATTTACACATACATACCGTTTGAGGGTAAAACGTTCCCATTGATCGAAGTAACCGTGCGAGCGGAAAATTTATTCGGAATATCTGTCACAGCCACACAGGGAGAAACTGTAGTTTCTGGTACGACAAATGCTGACGGGATTGCAACCCTAGAAGTAAGCGCATTTGGGCCTTGGGCCGTACAAGCGACCTATGGGGACATCACGAATGTAGAAACGATTTATGTTACACACGCGGACATGTATTCTGTCGGCTTATCTTTATTTCCGGCTACTATTTTTGGCGTTGTGTGGGACATGTCCAATTCTAGCCCGGAAATGAAACGCCTTACTTCGGAAAATGATCCAAATGGGTACGTGAATAATACGGTATCATCAGAACCATCCCCGGCGGTAGGAACAGGAGGCGGAAGTTCCCCATTTGATAACTATCTTCCATGGATGGGAATGAAAGAAGTCAACATTGTAGATAGAGATATTATTGACCAGGATAACCCATTATTTACTCGGACCGCCAATGATACCATGGTTTATATTCCACCTTTCTATTACAAAATCATTTCTTCAGAAGATATGATTTACTTCTATATTGCCGACAATAAAATTTCAGGATTTGAACTTCATCCGGGTAGTAACACGTATGTGGCTCGATACCGAGTCAAAATTGAAAACGGAGTATTTACGTCTAAATCGGGTGGAACACCAAGTTACGGGAGCTCCTTTAATGCCGATTACGCTCGTTCGTATGCCACCAAAAAAGGTAGTGGTTGGCAAATATTTGATTACTCTACTTGGTGTGCCATATTTCTCTTATATGCTGTTGAATTTGCAGATTGGAGAAGTCAGGCTTTGATAGGACCCGGACAAGTAAATGCTTCTGCTGGTGCGCCGAATGGAGCTACCGATGATATGATATACCACACAGGCAAAAAAACAGCGTCCACTTCAAGCAGCCCAATGCAGTATCGCGGAATAGAGGAACTGTGGGGGAGTTATCGCCAGTTGACAGATGGGGTCAACAAACTGAATGGCAATATGTATATCTGCCTTGACCCTACTAAATATGGTGGCTCGATTCCAACCGACTACATTGACCTTGGGCCTTTTAGTTCCAATTCCGGCTACATTACCCGACTAAACGTGATAGATACCTACAATTGGTGCATTTTACCTGATCAGTCTGGAGGCAGTTCTAGTACTTATATCCCGGATCGTGCAAATATTCGCAATGCTTCTGAGTCAATCTACATGTCTGTCACTGGTGGAGACTGGAACGATGATACAGATGCTGGAATAGGATATTTTTTAACAAACGATAGTCCAACCGTTGGGACAAGCTGTAGGATTGAGTATCGGGCTCCAAAAGGCGCATGAGTAGGAGGTAAAAACAATGCCTATCTTTGATTATACACAAAATTCTACGGGAATTACTTCCTATACTGCTGGAGATGGTATATCCATTCAAGGAAATTCGATATCTGCAAAGGTGTCTGTTGAAGAGGATAATGCAACCCAAATTTACAACGGGGCGATTTACACCCCAGTAGTGAAACCTACCGCTATGAAGCCACAACTTATCATATATACAGCCCCATCTTCTCCAAACATCGATGTAGTCATTCAGAAAGCTGAAACAAAACTGACGTTACAGACAAACGAAAATGGAGCGGTCACCGTAGATATTCCCTTATTTGGAACTTGGGATATATCAGCCACACTTGATGGAGAAAAGGTAACCGACCAAGTGGCTATCTCTACAGTACGGCAATATATTGTCACACTTTCCAGCGGAGCTGTGTGTGGTGTGTCTTGGGATATGGCAAACCCATCAACTAAACTGACCCGCTTGACTATCAATAATGATCCATACAGCTATGTTACAACTAATGTGACTGAAGACCCCTCTCCCGCAATTGGGATAATAGGCGGAACTTCCCCATTTGACCGGATTGCGCCTTGGTCAGAAATTTATGAATGTAACCTTGATGGAAATGGAACAGAAATTTACAAACGGGGAGAGCCTGGATTTTCCCGCACAGAACATGAAACGTTGGTATGGATTCCTAAATTTTATTACCGCGTATCGGACGCCGGAAGTATCCGATTTTTCTATATATCTTCAATGCCACTTGAAGGGTTTGAGAGGCACCCTGGCAGCGGGACGTACATCGGAAGGTATAATACAACTCCAGGATATAAGTCCATTTCAGGTATACAACCTTTACGTGGTGCAACAAGGCCAACCATCCGCACAAACTCTCGGGCAAAAGGTACGGGCTGGGATGGATATGATTATATGACATGGTGCGCTGCATGGTTACTTTACTTAGTTGAATTTGCAGACTGGGATAGTCAGAATACCATTGGCCTAGGCTATACTTCTGGACGCTCTGCTCCATTGAACAATGGCGGAACGGACAACATGATTTACCACACAGGGCGTGCGTCTGGAACAGATGGAGATACGGCCATACAATATAGATGGATTGAAAATCTATGGGGGAATCTATACCAAGTAATAGATGGTATAAATGTCTACGAAGGTACTTTCCTTATTTGTACAAATCCAGAAAATTATGCAGATGATACTGGAATCAACTATGTAAGTACAAGTATGCCAGGAGTTTCAATAAGCGGGTATATAAGTAAAACCGGGTTATTTGAAGGGGCCACATGGGCATTCATCCCAAACGAAGCAGGAGGCAGTCAAAGTTCATATATACCAGATCGGGTGATTATCTCTAGTGGTCAGTCATGGCGCATTGCAGTAGTCGGAAATCACTATAACAATAACTATAGCACCGGATTATTTGATATTTATTGCGGATACAACTCTGCTTCAGAAGCAGATTCGAATGGTGCCCGCCTTATTTTCCGTCGTCAGGAGGTGCAAGCATGAGAGTACACGGTGACGTTAATCCACCTGCTTTTACTGTAGAAAAGCAGCCAAAACATTCTGGCTATTACCTTGTACGGTTTTACAAAAACGCTGTTCCATATAAAAGCAGTGACTATGAGGGCTGGGAGTATGAGGAGTACCACTTAGAGATGCGGGAGCGGCCTGACCTTCAAACTTATGTCCAAAATCACTACAACGAGCTATTCCAGGAGGCAAAGGGTGGACCGAGCGAAGTGGAACAACTGAGGGCCGACATGGACTATATTCTGTTGATGGGAGGGCTTTAAGATGGACGTAGAAACCATGCGCTACTATGTATCCACTGGCCTGTGGTCGGCTGATAGGGTAGAAAAACTGTATCAGGCCAAGAAAATCACCAAGGAACATTACGACGAGCTGAAGGCCCTTGTCACGAAGGGGTGATACCATGCCGTTTATGCAACGCCGACCTGTCATCCAACGGGACTCTAACACCCCGAGCGGCACTGGCCTCCAGCACCAATACATGGCGGACCCCGCAAAACAGCACCTCCGAAGTATGGCGCAGTATGCCACGGACTTCTTTGAAGCACAAGTGCAGGGGCTTGAGGACGATGATGCGTGGAAAGCTGGGTGGTATAAGATACGAACCGCTGCCCACTTTTCTTCCCTCAATACCAGTAATATGTCCCACGACGATGATTGGCGGGTGGTGTACTTTGAGCGGCCAGATATCGACTACATAAGGCCCGGCACCAAGTTCTGGTTCTGGAACAACTGTTGGTTGGCGGACAACCCCGCCAATATAGCAAGCGTGTCCGGGAACGCTTTGGTGAAACGGTGCAACGCCGTGTGGAATAGTCTGGACTACTTTGGCAACATCGTATCTGAACCGATGGTCATCACCCGGCCAAACACCATGGCGAACGCCAACACAGATACGGAAACTATGAAGTTGGCAGACAGCTATATGGACTGCATCATGCAGGCCAACCCATGGACGATTCAGAATCTTAAAAACAACACCCGCATGATTCTTGGAACAAGCGGCTTTGCCGTGCGGGGCCTGTCTGACTACATACGGGAGTTCACCGACCAGCAGGACAGTGTGCGGGTGCTCCGCTTCTCCCTGTACTACCAAGAACCGACGGAACGGGACGATATGAAGCATCAGGTGGCGGATGGGCTGGCGTTCTCATGGATAGTCAATGTCACCGGCCCCCGGTCGATTCAGGCCGGTGAACACGTTTCTCTTGTGCCATCCTCTATCCGAAACGGCGAGGCGGTGGCGGACACCATCGCTGTGACTTATCTGTGGTCTTCCCACTCCCCGGAGATTGCCACGGTGGACGAGAATGGCGTGGTAACAGGCATGGTAAACGGTCAGGTAATCATTCGATGCACTTTGAAGGAGAACCCTAGCATCTTCACAGACACCGTTTTAGAGGTACAAGATGCTCCAACAGGGCTTCACTGGGCTACTGACGTACCGAGGAATATCCCAGCATACCAGAGCCGCAAACTAGCCGTAGCTGGGGAACAGGGCCCTGTGGAGTGGTCTTTCTCCGGGCCTGATCAGAACTGCTACACCGCGCAAATAGTCGGAGCGCAGTCTGCCATCTCTTGCTACTACCCCTCCCCTGTTCCTCTAACAGTGAGCATCACAGATGGGACTGCGACTCTGACAGCAGAAATCAAACTGACCGGAAGTTGAAAATTCAGTTGAATAAGAGGTGACAATCATGCTGAACAAGCCAAGATGTCAAAAGGCGACCAACCAGACAGGAAAGCAGGCCCTATACTGTGAGGGAAGGTTCCTGTGCGCCCACCAGTACAACTGCCCACAGACCCGGCAGTACGAGAATACTCCGGGCTTTCAGGAGTGCAAGCGGCTCCAACCGCAGAACCGATCCCCTTCTGTCGGATACCACCAAAACGTCATCCCTCGGGTAAAGAACCTGAAGTCGGTGGAGCAGGCCCCGGATGCAACAACTGTCCTTCCCAGCGGGATGTATGTACGGAACGTCATCCCGAATGCCGAGGGCAAGGCCGAGGAAACTATTTCTGGTAAAGAAGAAGCGACACACATAACTAAACAAAAGAAGGAGACGCAGAATGGAAAACAAGTTCGCAAGTCTCGAAGCAGAAAGCGTAAAGAAGGCTGACACCTACCTGAGCATCGCCAAAAAGACCGCCATCGTCAAACTGTTGGCCCCCGGCTGCATTGAGCTGGTGGATGTGCTACCGAAAAGTGAAAACGCAAACGTTCAACCAATACCGCCCCGCTGGCAGGAGAACATTTTGGGGAAGCGGCTGATTATGTCTTATGTGCTGGCAGGTATCTATCTTCACCTGATCGACGTGAACGGACTTTACAACAGTGAGACCCCGAAGTTCGAGTTCACCGCCCGGCAGTATGACATCTTTTCCAAAACCTACGGACAACTGGAAGGGATGAAGCGGGATGACGATCCGGAGGTGCGAGCCCACGCCGCCGCCATCCTGTCTGACTACCGGGACTTTGAAAAACTCCTGAATGCGGAAATCTATAATCTGCTCCAAGCCAAAAATGATCTGCTTTCCCGAGTTGTAATGCTGTTTACTGCACAGAGTACCCCGGAAAGCATTCAAAATGCGTTGGATGCCCTGCACGAAGTGCAGACAGAGGCCGAGGCACAAGCCCGCAAGAGTAAGGAATGGCTGGAACATGTGCGGGCAGAAAAGGAGGAGTAGGCATGTGGCCTTCACCTACCTATCCATATCAACGAGATCAGCAATATATAAAGTTCATCGGTGCAGAGAACATCCCCCGCCAAGTTTGCACTTATTTGATGGACATGCCACTGCCGAACTACAATCCCCCCACTGAGAACATCTATCCAAGGGTACGGCTGATGAAGTACCTCTTCTATGATGGGATTTCCCCGCTGGACGAGCCGTGTCCGACGACGGAACAGAAGTTGTCCGTTCTATTTGACCCGGAACATCCAACTGCCCCAGTCTCCCCAGAGAAGGGTTACCGTATCTTCCCGCAGGCATATGTGGCTCAGGCACAGAACATCGGGGACACCTCATTACGATGCTATATGGGCCAGACAGTGGCAAAAGGGTCGTACCGTGCCGAACTGTCTGTGATCTTCGAACTGACTACCAATGTCAACTATGAATCTGCATCCGGCTACGCCATATCCCGCACCTATGCCATGGAGTGCGCTCTGATTGAGGCGTTAAACGGCGTGAATATGAACGGTGTTGGCACATTCTACTTTGACCGCACACAACACCCGTCCTGCGGCTCATGGAACATCGACGACAGGGGAACCAACCTGGGACGGAGGGTGATTCTCGGCCTGACATGGCAGGACTGAATTAAAAAGACCTACGCTCAATTGTGAGCGCAGAAGGGCCATTAGGGGCCACACAGGAGAGCATATTTCTTCTGTGTGGCCCCCTGCTTTTGTTTACCAGGAGGCATCAATCATGCCACTCACTCAGGAACAGCAGGAAGCCGTCCGTATGGGCACACCAATCGAATGGAACGGCCTGACCCTGTTTCCAATATTGATGAAAGACTATAACAGGTTTATCATCGCCCAAATGGGCCTTACGGCTCAACAGCAGACACTACCAAGTAAATACGTGGTTATGCGCTATCTGGAAGCCCTGTATGCGCTTGACTACGACGTGCGAACCAATGGAGGCCCACAGGGCGGTTTTTTCTCCCGTATCCTACTCTTTTTGATGCTTTCTTTGCGGCTGGAAGTGAGAAAAGGGCTGGATGGAGAAGAATACATTCCCATAGGCATCCAGACGGAGAAGGACAACCCACGGAAGTTGACCGCCCTGGAAGTGACGCAGGGTGAAGTGAGCGTTGAGATCACCCCGCAGAACTTCGTTCAGCTCCGGGAAATCCTGGCCGCACAAAACGAAGTGGAACTTCCAGACGAAACCCTGAACGCCGAACTGGTGCAGGCGGAACGGGACTTGGCTGCGAAAAGTTCTCTCAACCTCGTACCAGATAGCGAGGCTCTGATCTACTCCGTCTCTGTCAAAACGCAGATCCCCGTCGAAGATATATTCCAATGGACGGTAAGGCGATTCGTTCTGACAGAGCGGGCCATTGACCGAATCACCGGACACCTTGTAGCCGCACTTTCGGAGGCAGCGGGAGCCAAATATAAGAACGGTAACCCGTGGCCCTCCTGGAAGTACGACCGTGACAAACATTCAAGCGCACTCGTCTCCCTTGCGGAACTCACACAGAGGCTATCCGGTTCTGTGGAAGCGAGATAGCCAATCCACCTGAAAGAAAGGAGCAAACGTCTCTATGATTACTGCTACTCTGAATGGCCGTCCCCTGTACGCCAAGGGCACCATGGATGTAAAGATGTTCGACCCTGCTACCAATGACTTGGTATATTACTCCAACAAAATGTCCACTTCGCAGTTGGCGTCCACCATCAACCTAGGCCCCATCAACGCAGGTATTGGCAACCCCATCGTCATCCAGATTCCAGACACTCCCTCTCTGACCATGAACCTGACCGCCGCCGACTTCTCCCTTGAGGGCCGCGCCCTGTCCGTTGGCGGGAACGTGGTCTATAACGGCGTGGTACCCGTGGATGAGGCGGTGGAGGCCAACGGAACCACCCTGACCGTGATGCAGACACCAGTTGCCCCCCTTGGCGGCTGCAACGTAGTTGGCTACATCAACAACGGTGGCACCGCCTATCCCATCGACCCTGATACTAAGCAAATCCAGGGATTCACCGCCGTGGCGGGCACCACCTACTGTGTCCACTACTACACCACTAATCCCTCTGCCAAGCAGCTCTCCATTGAGACTCTGATGAATCCTGCCGTGGTGCGCGGCTTCATCACCATCCCTGTCTACTCTACTGAGGGCAGCGCCTCCAACGCCAATACCGGCTCCCGTGTGGGCTCCCTCTACATCACGATCCCCCGTGGTCAGCTCTCCGGCGACGCTTCCACCGAGGGCTCCCAGACCACCGCCGCCACCACCGTCATGAACTTGACCGCTCTGTCCTACGACGAGGCGTGTGAGCAGGGCATCCAGTGCGGCGGCTCCTCCTCTCCCAAACTGGCCTACATGGTACTGGAGCTGTTCGGCAACCCCGACCAGAACGTGGAGAGCTTGGCTATCGTGGGCGGCAACGATATCACTGTCACCGCCGGTTCTCCCTACACTATCCCTGTAAAGTATGAGATGGACAACGGCGAGATTGTGACCCCCGACCTGACCAACTTTATCTACACTCCAGAGGACGGCGGGCTGTATTTCAACGTCTCCCCCAATGGCGTTATCACTGGCACTGCCAATGGCACCGGCAATCTGGTCATCACCTCCAAGTATAACTCTGAGCTGACTACCGCCGCCACTGTGACCGTGGAGGGTGGGGCCAGTACGCCAACTTCCAATGTCACCTTTCAGCTCACCACGCCTTCCTCCGGCAGTGATAACAAACTGAGTGGCGGAGGCGGTACCTACACAGTGGATGTAGATGTGGTGAACGGAACCTCCTCTGTGGTCGTGACCGGCACAAAAACCGCTACTCAGAGCGTGGTCATCACCGGAGCCAACGCCTCTCTAGTAACCGCGGCTGGTAATGACACCATCCCCACCTACACCATTGATACCTCCTCCGTCGCCTCTGACGGCGGCACCCTAAACTTTACCCTTGGTGTGACCGAGGCAGGCAAATCGCCCATCTCCTACGCCTTTGATGTGACCGTTGCCGCCCCGCCTGATGACACAGCGGACATGACCTTTGACCTGACCACACCCAGCAAGAACGAATCCAACACCATCAGCGGCGGCGGCTCCAACAGAACCGTCACTGTCAACGTACAGAATGGCACCGGGAGCGTGGTGCTCACCGGCACAAAAACATCCGCCCAGGAAGTAAAGGTCGGCGGCACAAACGCCAGTGATGTCAGTCCGGCCGGGAGCGCAACCGCCCCTACCTATACCGTCAACACAAGCAGCGTTTCCGCCGCGGGTGGCTCAAAGTCCTTCACGCTGACGGTAAGCGAGGATGCCCATAGTACCATCGTCTACAATGTGACGGTCACTGTGGCCTCACCTCCTCCGGCGACCGCAGATGTGACGTTTGCGCTGACAACTCCGGGCAGCGGGGGCGGGAACAGCCTCAGCGGGGGCGGAGCGAGCAAGACCGTGACGGTCAACGTCGTGAACACCACGAATAGCGTGGTCATTACGGCAACCAAGACATCCGGACAGACGCTTTCCAAGGGCGGCACCGACCAGGCGAATGTGACGATTGGGGATAATTCTACGAAGCCCACCATCACAGTGGACACCACGAGCGTCGCCACAGATGGCGGAAGCAAGAGCTTCACCATTGCCGTCAATGAGGGGAGCCACGCCTCGATCACCTACAACATCACGGTAACTGTGGCCGGTGGCGGCTGATATCCAGCACAGCTAAACCGACAGCCCTCCCCTAGGGCAACTGAGGCGGGGGCCGAAACTGAATAGAGTTGGGCTATTAAATGTCCGAGAGGGCGCGCTTTTACCAATCATGGCAGAAGTGCGCCCTCTTACTTTAAGGAGGAAAATTGATTGAGTTTACTGGAACGATACCAGACTATGTCTGCAAAATTAGATGCTGCTATTGACAGCGCACTTGAACATGAAGTGGCCGAGGTTGTCAAGGACATTATTTTGGAACAGGCAGTGAGCGCAGTTTATAGCTATCCCGCAACCGCACCAGCCATGTCCAGCAGACGCAAATCTGACGGGGGTCTTGGAGACCGAGGGAATCTAAGTGCGCGCGTCGAAGCAGGGCATGTTCTGATTGTGGAAGATGTTGCCCCCCTTCAAGGAACGGATTATGGCATAGCCCTTTCTGATGTAGTGGAACATGGCCTGGGGAATTACCGCCAACCGGGTCCACGACCTTTTTTAAATCGCTCTGAAACTGAGGCGGTTAGTTCTGGCCGGGCCGCCGCCGCACTCCTTTCTGGCCTTGCAAGGCAAGGCGTTACCAGCAGCGGCTTCGGAGTGCAGAAAAAGTGAGGCGGCCCATGCATTTCAGTACTGATGCGCCTCATACTACAGATTCATAAATAGTCGGATTTCTGGACAGGAGGGGGCGGCATGTTCAGGTATTTCTCCAGACCAATTGCTTTTTTTAAGAGGGGCACAATACCGTCTAGATTCGATTGGTTAAGCCCTTTATACCGACACTCGATCTTCGAGAGGGAGCCCGACTTAGTGCGATAGTTAATCTCGAAGTATTTTCGATACATAATAGTTCCCTCTTTTGCCGCCATTGCACCAACAATAGCACCCGTATCGCCGCCAATGGCACCACCGATCGCAGCCCCGGTTAGTACACTCCCTTTTACGTATTCTTCTCGTGTCACAACCCCATAAGAGACGATTTTGGAAAACGGGAGGAAGCGCTCTATTTCTTTCTCTTGAAAAATCAATTGCACCCTTTTTTGATCTAAAAGAAGATTGATACATTCGCCTGATATTCCAGGAACTCCCTGCAATCCAAACAGAAGTGTCTGCGGCAAAGATTCCCGGTATAGCCTTTCTGCATTTACACTGTCCAGCAATAGACCGGCATTTTTGAAAGAGTTTCGGACACATATGCATCCAAGCACTACAATAACAATTCCGATTAAAGAAATAGCAACGCCTAGCGATACCTCAATGTGCATAGCAAACAGAATACCCAGAATCACGACTCCCACTCCAAGGAAAGTCCCACCCACATTCTGCTTCCAATACTTGAGCTTGGTGCGCATACCCTCTCCACAGGCTTGACACCGTTCAATCGTGCGGCTTTGAATATGCCCGCAATGGGGACAGCAGATTTCCCCGTCTTTCATATTTTTTACAGGATTTTGTGTGCCAATTAAATTGTTCAGTGGTGTTCCGCAGTTGATACACTCTACATTTTCCTCAGACTGTCTTTGCCCGCAGGATGGGCAGTTGATAAGCCCCATTTTCTCTCCCTTCCTTCCCCCGAACAAATTACATTTTTTGTTGACACTCCTCATACCTAAAGGCAGGGGATTCTCGGCTCAACGACCGTTGCCTGCAAGCAGGTCTTACATGGTCTCCCCGAGCGTTGGGTTCGGGCGTGTCCCGCCCTACCGTGCGGAGGTCACGCCAACAGGCGCATACCCTCGTTTAAGATATTTTGTGCCGCATTAACGTCTCTCAAATGGTGTGCCCCGCATTCTGGGCAAGTCCACTCCCGCACAGAGAGGTCTTTCGTCCCCGGCCACTGAGCGCCACAGGCGGAGCAGAGCTGAGAGGACGGATAGAACTTGTCCACCCGGACAACCGCTTTCCCGTACCACGCCGCTTTGTACTCCAACTGCCGCCGGAACTCACCCCAGCTTGCATCCGAAATAGACCGGGCCAGTTTGTGGTTGCGCACCATGTTCCCTGGGGCCAAGTCCTCAATGGCGATCAAGTCATAGTCCCGGACAAGGGAAGTGGACAGTTTGTGCAGAGTGTCGTTGCGCTGGTTGGCAATCTTCTCGTGGAGCCGAGCCACCTTGACCCGTGCTTTTTCCCAGCGGTTGCTCCCCTTTGTTTTTCGGGAGAGCTGCCGCTGGAGACGGGCGAGTTTGCGGATGCTTTTGGACAGAAACTTGTGGTTCGGATATTCCATCCCGTCAGAGGTGATAGCAAATGACTTCAAACCCATGTCGAGGCCGACCACCGCCCCGGTAGAGGGCAAAGGCTCAATCTCAACGTCGGCGCAACACAGGGCCACAAAGTATTTCCCAGACGGGTTCTGGCTGACAGTGGCGGAGAGTATGCGGCCCTTGACCTCTTTTGAGATACGGCACTTCACAAGGCCAAGTTTGGGTAGGCGGATGTGCTTACCATCAACATAAATAGTCGGCTTCCCATTGGTAACATGCTGTTTAGTCTTGTAGGACTTCCGCCTATCCCGCTTACTTTTGAAGCGTGGGAAGCCGGGCTTTTCGCCCTTCTTCACGCGGCGGAAGAAGCCTTGATAGGCAAAATCTAAATCGCGCAAAGATTCCTGCAAGGGTATGCTGTCAACCTCTTTCAGCCAAATCAACTCTTTCTTCAATTGAGTGAGCATAGCGGAGGATTTGACGTAGTTGATGGTTTCGCCGCTTGCCTTATAGGTTTCCTTGCGGAGGTTGAGAAAGTGGTTATAAACGAACCGGGCGCAACCAAACGTCCGAGCAATCATAGCACATTGTTCACTGTTTGGATATAGACGGAACTTATACGAATACTCCATTTTCTCACCCCGTTTCTAAGTAAAATTATACCATAAAACGTCTGAAAATTCAACAGAAAGGAGGCCGGGCGGCTTCCTCCCCATAAATAAATTTAGGAGTATCCGCCGCCCGAGTTTTGATGAGACTATTATACTACTTTCCTATTTTTACAGCAACCAAAAAATCATAGGAGGATTTTAAAATGCCTGATGAAGTTGTTACTTTAAAAGTGACCCTTGACGCAGCCAAAGATATTGAATCCCGGCTGAAGACAATGGATTCCTTAATGGATAGCCTGCGCAAAAACAGTAATGTCAAGCTGACCATAGATACCAGTTCATTCGATAAGCTCAATAGTGAAGTCCAAAAATATATTGCCTCCGTTACGGAGCAGGTAAACCAACAGCTCCGTCTTGCCTCCGCTACCCAAGAAGCTCTATTGGCTGAAAGGCAGTTGGCAATAGAAAGCGAGAAGACCAAGCAGGCTGTCGAAAAAACGGCACAGGCCCAGATAAACGCGCAATCAAAGGCGATAACCTCTTCCGAAAAAACTGCCCAAGTACAAATACAGTCACAAGCCAAAATCCAGGCAGAGATTGAGAAAACAAACCGTGCACAACTTAATACTGTTTCTGCACTAAATAAAACATCCTCCGCTGCCAAAGAGGCAGGTTCCGAATTTGGAAACATGTTTAAAAACATGCTCCTTTCGCATGTTATAAACACTTTGATATCTACCCCAATTACACTATTACAGTCTGCACTCGACGAGTTAAAGGCTGTTGATACCGAGTTGGTCAACATTCAAAAGGTTATGGGCGCCACTGCTGGCGAGATGGAAAACCTCTCTGAAAAGGCATATGAAGTAGGGTCTTCCCTTGGTATCGCCGCTTCGGACTACTTGGCTTCTGTTACTAAATGGGCACAGGCTGGCTATGGTTCTCTATCTGATGAACTGGGCGAACTTTCGGTAAAAACGCAGAAAGTGGGCGATGTGCAGGAGGCTACCGCCAACCAATTTCTTCTGTCGATTGATGCTGCCTATAAATACAAGGGAAATATCTCTGAACTGACAAAAGTTCTGGATGGAGCCAACGAGATCTCCAACAACTACGCCACCAGCGTTGAAAAACTAGCCGGTGGTATGGGCATTGTCTCCTCTCTGGCCGCACAGGCCGGTATGGAGGTTCAAGAAACGATGGCGGCCATCGGCACGATCACTGCCGTCACTCAAGAGTCTGGCAACAGCGCCGCCCGCGCCCTCCGTGCCCTGATTTTGAACATCCAGGGGTCTACCGAGATTGCTATTGATGAAGCGAGTGGTGAACGCTGGACAGAGGATGAGATTAAGGCCACTGCCGCCGCTCTGGGCGATCTGAACGTTGCAACCCGCGAGTACAAGGACGGTGTAGAGCAGCTACGGAACCCCATGGATGTCATTGGGGAACTCTCCGACAAGTACCGAAAGGGACTTATCAGCGAAGTCCAGCTCCAGGAAGTCGTATCCTCTCTGGGCGGAAAGGTACGGTCTAACCAACTGCAAGCTCTTATCTCCAATTATGACATGTACGAAGAGATGCTAGATACCTACGCTGACAGTGTAGGCAGCGCTGACCGGGAGTTGGACATCTACCTGAATAGCTGGGAGGCAAAGACAAACCGGCTGAAGAATCAGTGGGTAGAACTCGTGGCCTCCTTCCAGGCCAATGATGCAATCAAGGGAATATTGGATATCGCAAATGCGCTTATGGAGGTTGCTAATACCCCTGTTGGCAATATTCTGGTAGTAGCAGCAGCAATAGCAACTCTCAATGCCTCCTTTGCTGGATTCGCCGCTACAACAGGCGGTGCTGCATTTCTTGGAAAGTTCAAAGGATTCCTCACTGTGTTTGACGACGTAGGCAATGCCACCACAAAAGTCGGGAAACTCACCGCAGGTTTTAAGGGACTTTGGAGTGCTATTACTACTGCCCTAGGGCCAATTGGAATTGCTTTGACGGTTTTGTATACTCTTGTCACTGTCATTGACGCATTGACGGTCAGCGCCGAAGAGCAAAAGGAGAAGGTCGATGCTCTCTCTGCTGAATATCAAGATGCTACAACAACTCTGGAGTCACTGGAGAACCAATACAAGGATAATACCGACCGACTTAATGAACTCAACAGTCTAAAATCTAGCGGCGATTTTACTGTGAACGATCAGGAGGAACTTGACCTTCTTAACGAACAGAACTTTTCGTTAGAACGCCAGATCATACTTCAAGAGAAATTGGCGGAGGCCAAGAAAAGGCAGCTTGCAGAAGAGGCAAACACCGCTTTACGCAAAGGTTTTTCTGAGACCTCTGATGTAAATTTTCTGACTGGATTCTTCTCGTCTGCTTATGACCAGCTTTTCGGCGGAAACAGTCAAGCCTTAAATGACTTTTTCCGCCAGTTCAGTATGAATATAGCCGGTGCCTTGGACGGCTTTGAAGGTCAGGCAAATTATATTTCTGGCCGTCTGGATGATCTCAATAAACAGAAGGAAGAGTTCCTTTCTGAGCACGGAAGCAATCAGAGTACCTGGAGTGAGGAGGAACTAAAGCAGTTCGATAAACTGGAGAACCGGATTGCTAACGCCGATGAAATGGCAATCAGCTTCTACAACGAAATGCAAGGCTATATCGGCAACCTGACGAATGAGGAAGATATTGCTTACTGGCAAGAAATTGCCGATTCTTTGTTTGCCGCAATCGCCCCAGCCATGTCGCTCCGTTCCCAGATTGAGTCTTTAACCTCTGCAATGGACTCTGCCACACATACCGAGTTCAATGATATGCTTACCCAAATGCGGGAGGACGGCGAAGTAACTGAAAGCGAAATCCAGACCCTTATCGACAAATTTCCAGTGCTTAATGCACTCTTAGAGAGCGGTGAGTACACACTCAAAGATCTGGCGCAGTATTTCTCCGGTGCTGGCGGAGAGGCAATTTTGTTTGGCGACAATGTAGAAGATGCATCAAATGAAATAGAGCAGATGGAGGCAGCCGCCGATGCCCTTTCGGACACCCTAAACGAACTTGAATCCGCTCTGAGCACCTTGGACAGCGCCCAGGACGAGCTTTCGGAGAACGGGAAGCTATCCATTGGAACAGTTGATTCCCTGATTCAACAGTTTCCGGAGCTGACTGGCCTTCTCTATGAGTATCTGGCCGGTTTGGTGTCTGAGCAGGAACTCCAAGAGGCCCTTTCTGCTCAGTACAACAATACAACCAATGAGTACAAAAAGAACATCATTGAAAAGATGATGTCCAACAAAGAATTTTACAAGAATACAATTCTCACAAATACAAACATTGTTTCCAAACTAGCCGAGCTGGGCATAACCGACCTTGAAAACTACCAAACTCTGGAGGAGCTTAAGGAAGAAGTAAACCGCCGTATTCAGGAGCAGATGACCAAAAACGCAGATAAAGGAAAGGATGACCGCGAAAAGATCTACGGTCAAGAAGTAGAGGCTTTCACAGTGGCCCAAGCATCCATGCTTACTGCTCAAGCCCTATCCCTGGATAAAATGAAATCTAAGAGTTTGACCGACCTCCTTAACGAAAAAAATGGAATAGGTCAAGGCGAATATTTCGAATTTGGGCAACAGAAACCAAGCACAAATTCCAACGGCGTAGTATCGGACTATTGGGACGACGTTATGGACATCCTATCGTCCGCAATCGAAATTCCCTCCCTTTCCTTTGATTCTTCCTCCGGAGGTGGATCGTCAGGAAAAGGTACATCCTCTAAATCTTGGTATGAGGAGGAAATCGACCGTCTAAAAGATTTAGTTTCCCGTACTGAGGACACCAATACTTTGCTTGAAAAGGAAGAAAAGAACTCCTACCAGAAGCGTATTGTTAATATCCAGGCTGCTCAAGCTGAAATTCATAAAACGGCGAATCAGTTCCGCGCTAAGGGCCTATCTGATACCTCCGACGAAATCAAGCAGCTTAAGTTGATGTATCATGATCTCGCAGATGAGGTAGTTTCTATCTATCAGGAAATGCACGATGATCTGATGGAGAATAACAATGACCGCGAGTGGGAGCTTAACCTTTTCAGGAAGAATCGGGAGCGGGCCGACCGGAGTGTTGAGGAGATTGTCGCTGACAATGAGAAAATTGTTGCAGAGTACAAAGCCATGCAGCAGGAGGTGGCCGACCTTGCCGCCTACTACCGCTCCATGGGTTATGACGAGACGGACGACCTAATCCAAGACCTCTCCGACGCATGGTGGGACTACCAGGAGCAGCTCGAATCGGTCTATGATTCCCTGACCAAAGCCTTTGAAGATTACATCTCAGAATCCGACCGACAGATTCGTACCCTGGAGCGCACCACTGGCACATCGGGCCAGCAGATAGAGATTTATACCCAGAGGATAAACGAGGCCAAGAAAGCCCTGCAGGCTCTCCAGTCGACGAATATCAACGGCATCAACAATGAGCGGATTGGGAGTATTCAAGACCAAATCTACTCCGACGAGGACGCTATCTCCAATATCCAGGATGAACTCTGGTCTGAATTGGAGGCTGCCGTCAATAAAGAGTTCGACAAACTCCAGGATGAAATTGACGATGCCCAGGACATGTTGGACAAGTTCAATGAGGCCGTAGAAAAACTTGATGAAGAACTCCAAAATAAAATCGAGCCTCTGCAAGAGCAGATCGAGGAATGGCAGGACAGGTTAGAGGAAGTTCTAGAACCCATCGAGGAAAAGCTGGATGACCTGAATGAACAGCTTGAGGCCGAACGGGATGCACTGGAGGCCCTGACTGATCCTCTGCACAAGGAAATCGAGGGCTACTACACGGTCAACCCAGACGGAACAATCGGCGAGTACGTTCCAGGCATTAACGACCGGCTGGACGATCTAAATGATCAACTCGATAAAGAAAACGAGAAGTGGAATGAGCAGAAAGAACGTGAGGAAGCTGCGCTGGCTCTCCAGAAAAAAGAATTGGCTTTACAGGAAGCCATCAAAAACCTGGAACAGGCCCAGCTCGATCTCGAAACTGCCAAAAACGAGCGTACTATCTATACTTTAAAAGATGGTGTATGGGGCTGGAGAGCTGATGAGCAGGCTATTCAGGATGCCGAAGACGCTTTAGAGGATGCCGAGCAGGCCAAAGAAGATGCAGAGAAAGAGCTAGAAGATCTGAAGGAGCAGCAGGCGCACGACAAAATCATTTCCAACTTAGAAGACCAGATCAAAGCATTAGAAAAGCAGAAGGAGTTAATCAATAAACAAATTGATGCCTATGAAAAGGAGAGTGAGGCCCGGCAGGATTACATTCAGGACCAGATTGACTACTGGGAGAAGGAGAAGGAAGCTCAGGAGGAGCACTACAACGATCTGATTGAGGCCAACCAGAAGGAAATCGAGGCATGGGAAGAATACTACGAAAAACGCAAGGAAGCCTACGATGATGATATCGAGTTCTGGGGAAATAAGGTAAAAACTCTACAAGAACAGTACGACGCATGGGCCGAGCGCTGGAGCGACATTCAGGATTCCATGACCGAGGATGTCCGATCCATCGAAGAAATCCTTTCTGACATCGCCAAGTATGGCACTCCTGAAATGAAAGCCCAAGTGGATAACATCACGGACCTTCTCCGGGACATGGGCGTGGCGCTTGGCTATTTCAATTCTAGCATTGACAGCGGTCAGGCCGGAGGAGGAGGCCAGAACGACCAGAACATCATTGACCAGATGAAGCAGAATGCCCAGAAGTGGTGGGATGCCACTCTGCGGGGCGACAAGGAAACAGCCGACTACTATGATAAACTGAACTATCAGCTTGGCACCAGCATTGGTGCGCATCGTGACCACAATGGTGTTTGGTGGGATAAGTACGGAAACAAGCTGTTCGACACGCCATCTTCGTCTGGAAACGCCTCTGGCGGCCCTGCTTCGGGCGGGTCCTCCACTGGAGCGTCTGGTTCTGGCTCTGGTTCTACGAACTCTATGGTAGACGCTAACAATCAAATCAGTCAGCTACGAATGAACGCCATGCATGCCAGCGACTCTGAAAAGCGCTCCTTGTTTCAGGAAGCCAACCGACTAGCCGTATCGTATGGCGCAGTTTCTATACCATATACTTCTGATCCAGACGATTGGAAGTGGTATAACCGGAGTGGAGACTGGCTGTTTGACCAGGGTGGCATCGCTCGTGGCAAGGGCATGATGGTCAAGGGGACGGACACACCAGAAATGGTGCTCAGCCCTGTTCTGGCATCCGATGTGCTCAATCCAGTCAAAAACGAGGAATTTGACCGCTTTGTACGGGACATGGGCATCATGTTCGGAGCGGCGGAACGATACGCCCAGGACACCAGAATGGAGCCGGGCAGGTCCACCAGCAACGATAACCGCAACTATTCCCATCAAACATTTATCAACGGCGTGGAGATCGGGGACAGTATGCTTGACCGCCCCTTGTCAGAAGTCCTTTCTCTGCTGGGACTACACCGTAACTACTGATTTTCCCCCGACAAAAGTTGTTGCAATTTGAGTGGAAAAGCGGTAAAATAAGAAATAATAAGATACCTGTGCCGAATTGATGGCATAGAGGGGCCATTTGGGGCCGCTGTTGACTGTATAATGCAGTTGACAGTGGTCCCTTTTTTGTTTGTGCTGGAGGTGAGCCAGTGGCGCTATATCAACCGACCAATATTTTCCCGTCTTCCTTCGCGGGCGTGGGTGGCGGCGTGGTGGATGTGACGCAGCCTCTCACCGTATCGTGGCAGGTCAACGGCTCCTCAGCCATGACCGCCTATCAAATCAAAATCTACGAAAACACTACCGCCTCCAAACTCGTCTACAACAGCGATCGTGTAAACCTACAGCACCCCTTCTACGGTATGACCTCCACAGGTGATGTGAACTACTTCCAGGTCACCATCCCTGCAAATCGGCTGATCAACCTGTCCAACGGCTTCTCCAGCGGGTACAAGATGCTGATCACACAATGGTGGAACGGCGGTTCCATTCAGCAGTTATCCCCCTCCTTTTTCCTGACACGGACAAATCCGGCTGTGACCGTCAGTGTACCGGCCACCGTCACATCACGGAGTGTGACCTTCACCGGCTCCTATACCCAGGCCCAAGGCGACACCCTGGACTGGTTCCGGTGGGAATTGGCCCTCCAGGACGACCCGGAAAGCCCGATTGAGGACAGCGGGTACATCTACGGCACCGAGGACATCCAAGTCACCTACGATGGTCTATTCACCAATACAGCCTATTCCGTGCGGCTGACCATCCAGACAGAGAACGGCGTACAGGCTACTACCGGCTGGCAAAACTTCACGGCACAGTATGACGTGTCCGATATGAAAGGCTATGTGGATGCCTGTGTATCCCCGCTGGAAGGTGTAATTATCCAGTGGCCCCGCATCTCTTATATCAACGGAAAGCCGTCCGGGCCTCATCAGTTGACCGGCGGACAGCTCAGATTGCCCGCAGGGTCAAGCATTACCTGGGACGAGCGAAATGGGGAGCCGATGAACATCCCTACACCCTGGTCGCTTGCATGGTCGGGCATCGTACCTTTGACTGGCACTTCTCCTGTCTGGCGGATCACCGGGGATGGACATACATTGTCCCTCTCCATTGAGCCGCACTTGATTTCTCTGATCCTGGACGGTGCGGTGCTGGCCTCTGTGGAGATACCCCACCTTTTGGTGGACTATACAATCCGCATGGTACTAACGCCCCGTGAACTCCACATGTATTATCCGGTGCAGGAAGGCGGGCTTTATCCATCTTCCGTCCTTTTCCCATCCGCCACGCTCTATCCTATGGGCGGGGATGTATCCTGGGAGCGGTTCACCTATCCGCTGACGTGGGTCCAACCGGATATCGAATCTATCACCCTATATGGAGAACAGCGGTGTGACTACATCATGGTCAGCGGCGGTGAGGTTTCCGGCGCTTTGCTGGGAGACCTGTTGACCAACTTCGAGTTTGAACCGAGCTGGACACTGGACACCTGGTTTTTGGCAACCTTCAACGGAACCGGCATCAATGGCGGCAACATTACTCCGTCCGGCGACAGCATCACCGGCGCAGCAGTCTACCGGCTGAAAAAGGGTGACCGGCGACTGCAACTGGTAGCGAATGTGGGTATCGGCAGTTCCACATTGGTGGATGAGGGGTTCCGCAATCAATCCACCTATACCTACTATGTGTTCGTGTTGGGGACAAATACTTATGTATCTGCCCCGCTGATCTCCAACCCGGTCACACCTATGTTCTGGAACTGGACCGTGCTGGACTGCTCGGTAGATTCCAACGGAACATACCATCTGGAGGAAGCGCACCTGTTTCGCAACAGTGTAAGCACGGACAGTATCAGCAACAACAATGCCCCATCCATGCTTCAAAATTTCACACCCTACCCGCTGAGACAGCCATCCTCCTACAACTTCAAATCTTCTACCCTGACCGGCTACATCGGACGGGTGGACATGAAACTGAATCAGTACATCGACACAGTGGATATGGCAGAGGCCCTTTATAACCTGTCTGTCAGCAACAATCCCAAGTTCCTGCGGGACAGGAAGGGTAATCTCTGGCGCATTCAAACCAATGCTGCCGTGTCCATGCAGACCGGGGACACGATGGTCCCCCAGCCCTACTTCGGTTCTTTCCCGTGGGCTGAGGTGGGAGCGGCGGACGGTATCTCCATCATCTGCCAGCCGGGTGACGGGGCGTGGGACAGCACCACCGGGCAGGAGCCGGACAGTGGCGAGACCGTGACCAAAATCGTTGTGACTGCCCCATTCGGGTCTACCGTAACCCTGACCAATGGGCAGGAGAGCTATACAGAAGTCTGCTACGGCTACATCACCTACCAGCCCGCCACGCCGGGCGATTGGACGGTGACGGCTATGCGGGATGGCTCGTCGGCCAGCGAGACCATCACCATGGCAGAGGGCGTGACATACTACGTGGGGCTTGTCATCACGGAGGTCTACGCCACACTTATTATTGCCGCTCCATCTGGTACCGTCATCACAGTATCCCAGGGGAGCGAGTTCGAGGAAACAAAAGTAGTCCCGTAGTGCGGACAGGAAGGAGGATTCTTTTTCATGGCACAGGTAGAGTTTCAAGTCCCCGGCCCCGGCACCTACATCATCGAAGCCGCCCCGTCCCTGCCTCCCCTGTCTCAACCGGGCACGGCAGCGGACGTGTTGACGGGCGAACAATTCTATGGTGAGGACGGGAACCCTGTCACGGGCACGATGCCGGATAACCCCGCCGAGGCCGTGATCATCCAGGGCGGCGGTTCCTACACCATCCCCAAGGGCTACCACACGGGCAAAGGCACCGTGACCAGCGAGGGAACAGAACTACCCACGCTGGCCAACCCCGCCAACGCTGGAGAAATTATCTCCGGCAAGCAGTCCATCGGACAGAACGGCGAAACCCTGACTGGTACAATGCCCAACAACGGGGCCGTGAGCAAGGACTTGACCGCCGGGGAGAAGTACATCATCCCGGCTGGTTATCACAACGGGCAGGGCAAGGTGACTGCCCCAACTGTTGCAAGCGAGACCCCCGGCACAGCAGAAGCCGTTGACATTCTCTCTGGGAAAACTGCATGGGTCAATGGGGAGCAGATCACAGGAAGCATTCCAACCAAGACCGCAGAAGATGTGACGATTCAAGGCGCATCCGTGAGCGTCCCCAGTGGCTACTACGGCCCCAACATTGCAAAGGCAATTCCCACGGTAGAACAGACCGTTCCCACCATTTCTGTCAGCCCAGAGGGCCTTATCACTGCCCAAGCCCAGCAGACAGAGGGATTCGTGGCGGGCGGAACAAAGTCTGCCACGAACCAACTCCCTGTGCAGGGAGCTCAGACGATCACGCCCAGCACCATGGCTCAAACCATCCAGCCCAACGTGTACCTCACCGGGGCGCAGACTATCCAGGGCGACACAAACCTTGTGCCGGAGAACATCAAGGAGGCCGTGTCCATCTTCGGCGTGACGGGGACTTATGCGGGAAGCGGCAGTGATTTCGCTGTCCCGCTCACCGTAACCGCAGAAACCGGCGCAACCGTCAAAGCTATCAACGGCGAAACCGAGTTGACGGGTATCTCTATGAATGGGGTTGTTTCCCTTACTTTGACAAAGGGCGGGACATGGATAGTCAGCGCAACACTGGAAGGAAGAACGGATAGTGTATCAATAGAAGTTCTCCCTTCATATAAAGTCAAACTAGCCGTTGGCCCCGGAAATCTTGTGTACCATGGAACTGCCGAAGATCTTAGCGTCAAGAATACTGGCATGGCTTCCGCTTCAAACGGGAAATATGGAGTATTTGCTGGTGGTATGGCTACCACCAGCAATAGTGCCACTCAAACAGATATTGTAAATGCCTATGATGCTGAACTTACCCGCATAATCGCTCCACAGCTCGTTGAAGCTGTAGAAAGAGCTGAAGCGGCTAAAGTTGGAAAATATATTATAATCGCTGGTGGGAAAAGCAAGGCAACTAATACTTTTACATCCGCAGCAACGGCATTCGACGAAGATTTGATAAAAAACATTCCTTCGGAATTAAACGGGAAAAGATATGATTTCGCAGCAACATCAGTCGGAGATTATGCACTTTTCATGGGTGGAACCGGGACTGGAATCGACCGCACAGCATACGATGCTACTTTAACTCGGTCAACGCCTACAGAATTAAGCGAATATAGATACCTTCTTGCTGCCACAAATATTAAAGGCTATGCTCTCTTTTGTGGTGGAATTGTTTCCGGTAATTATATCTCCAACGCCGACTCATACGACGAAAATCTTACACATGGGCTCCCAACAGAATTAAGTGTTGGAAGAGCAGGTCTTGCCGCATCTTCCAACACTGCATATGCACTTTTCGGCGGTGGAAATATCAAAAATACCGAAATGCTTGATGCTGTCGATGCATATAATTCCGATCTTACGCGAACAATCCCTGCTTCATTAAGTAAACCTGTAACATACCTTTCCGCTACTAGTATCGGGGAGTATGTTTTATTTGGGGGTGGCCGTAGTAACTCTGCAACTGTTGACTCATATAATATTGACTTAACTAAAACCACTCCTCCACCGCTGAGTGTTGGGAGATATAATCTTAGTGCCGTTTCAATTGGCGACTACGCTCTGTTTGCAGGTGGATCAACTTCTCAAGGACCTATATCTACCGTTGATGTTTACACTATAAAGTAAAGGAGTTTTCAGATGCGCTATCAAATTTGGGACAAGAAAACCGATATTTTCACCCCGTCGGGCCACAAATTCACCGCCGCCGAATGGCTTGCAAAGTATCCTTGGGCCGATCTGCCCGGCGTGAAAATGATCATCACAAGTGGCACCATCAACGGCGGGGCGGCAATGGAATTTCAGGCCACGGTAGACCGCTACATGGAGATGGGGGCCGATTTCTCTAGCTGTGAGACGGACGAGGATTACCTTGCTGCCATCGAGGACTTCGAACTTCACCCGCCCGGCGCTGACCAGCCCTCCATCGAGGAGCGCACCGCCGCCGCATTGGAGGCGCAGGTGCTTATGGCTATGCCGGAGGAAGCGGAGCCTGCCGTGGCGAAGTTGAGCACCATGTCCGTGGCCCGGACGGCCAGCGCCACCCCCACTGAGTCCGCCGCTTTCCAGCGGGTGAAGCGGAACTATGAGAGAGGTCTTTGGAGCGCCGCTCTGGTGAGCATGGCCGCAAGCCGGGGGCAGATCACCAGCGACGAGGCCAGCACCATTCTGAACGGCTAAGTTCTACACAAATTGACAAACCACAGCGCCAAATGGTAAAATAAAATCCCTCCCGGAAACGGGAGGGGGCGCTGTTGCATAAAAGGCGGTTAGCTACTCCCCCGGAAAGGGGGTGAGGCCGATGGGAAACGGACGCTGGGCGAAAGCCCTGCGCTTCCTGGTGTGTTTCATCATCATCCTTGCGGTGATGATCTACATATCCCCAAAAGCGTGCTGACTGCCCGGTGGCACGAGCAGTCAGCGGTTTAATCCGATTGAACTGTGAGAGCTAACCGTCGCAACAGCGCCCTTCTATGTTTATTATACCATCCTGCCCAGGTTTGTCAACGACAAATCAAGAGGCGGGATTTTTGTTTTCCGCTCAGCAGGAAGGAAGTGACCTCTCCGTGCCGGTCGTAACCCCGCAACGCTATCTCCAATATCTCTCCGCTGTGCGGGGAGAGTTCCACAAGCTGGCCCGGCTGGACTTCCTGCAACCGGACGGCTCCCTGGCGTTCTCCATCGACAACAACCCACAGAACCCGCGCTCTGGGGCGTTCATCCAGGAGGGGGAGCTGTCCGTCAACCTCCAAAACGGGATGCGGCGGCAGGCCAGCGTGACCCTCTCCAACCTGGACGGGGCCTACGACTACAACGTGAACAAGGTCTGGTTCGGTCAGCAGATACGGCTCATGGAGGGACTTGTCCTGCCGGACGGGACGGACTTCTATCTGCCCCAGGGCGTGTTCTACGTCAAAGACCCGGAGGAAACCTTTCTGCCCAACCAGCGGCTTGCCCGGTACAATCTGGTGGACAAGTGGGCGTATCTGGACGGGACACTGTTCGGCAACTTGGAGGGCTGGGCGCTCATTGAAATCAATGAGGACATCTTCAACGCCATTTCCCAACTGCTTCTACGGGATAGAGGAAACGGACAGCCTATCGATAACATGGCCCCAATCTTCACGACCTACTATAATGGCAAGACGGTAAAATTGACGGACGGACGCATAGTCCCATGGACAAACACGCCATACACGGCCCGGTTTGACAACCGAAGCAACACCCTTTCTACCCTCTTGTTGGAGATGAACAAGATGCTGGTTGGGTGGATTGGGTACGACCAAGCGGGACACCTGCGGGTGGATGCCGCCTATGAGGACATATCGGATGCAGACAAGCCAATCCAGTGGGAGTTCTCCCCCCAGCAGGTGGATTTCCTAGGAGCGACTTATGCCGTCAAGAACACAGAGGTATTCAATGATATTATCGTCAACGGTGTGGCGCTGAATGGCAACCACGTCCCCTCCGGGCGGGCGATAAATCAAGATCCGTCCTCTGACACCAACATAGATCTTATGGGCCTGCGCACAAAGGTCTTCGAGGAAACCTGCTACTACGCTGATGAACAATGTCAAGAACTCGCGGAGTGGTATTTGAAGCAGAACTCCGTTCTGAAAAAGTCTGTGACCATTCAGTCCTCCCAGTTGTTTCATCTGGTAGAAAATGAATTAGTAACTATTACTCGGACGGACAAGCCGGGGAGTCCGGTAGAGCGGCATCTGGTCACTGGCTTTTCCCGGCCTATCGCACAGAACGGGCAGATGACTATTGACTGCACCAGCGTGAACGACTTCCCGGCGGCTTCCCCTTATCCCCTGCCCTCTACACTTGTTTATGCAACCATTGCCTGTGACGTGCGGGCGGGGGCCGTCGTGACCTGCTCACTAAGCGGCACCACTCTGAGGGGCGTATCAAATGGACTGGTAACGTTTCAGCTCCCGGTGGATGGATACGGAAAGTGGGAACTGGAGGGCACCTATAAGCCTGAAAGTGGAGCACAGGAAACGGTCAGCACAACGGTTTCTGTGGGCAGTCCGGGGATTTATAAAGCAACACTAAAGTTTCCAAGCGAGGTGAGTACATGACGTTCATCGGAGTTGACCCCGGAAAGAAAGGCTCACTGGCCCTGCTAGAAAATGGGGCTGTCTCCATCTTTCCCTTTGACGAGGACACCTACATAGAAGTGTTGGGCAAGGTAGCCCACCACGCCTCCATCTGCTGTCTGGAACACGTCGGGTCTATGCCTGGGCAGGGAGTCACCTCTATGTTTCACTTTGGGGAAAACTTCGGCTTTATCCAAGGCGTGCTCAGGGCCTACAAGATTCCTTTTGAACTGGTACGTCCTCAGAAATGGAAGAAAGAGTTTTCTATCACCGGGGACAAGAACAGTTCCATTCAGGTATGCAAGCGGCTGTTCCCGGAAGTATCCCTTTTCAGGACTTCAAAATGCAAGAAAGAGGATGACGGAATGGCAGAATCTTTGCTTATGGCCGAGTTCGCACGGCGGAAACTGGGGGTGGCACAATGCGAAAACGCAAGCTGAACGCACAAAATGAGGCCCTTGCCGTGTGGCGGGCCTTGGAGCCGCAAATCGTGGAGGCTGTGCGTCGGGAAACCGCCGATTGTTTGCGGCAAAAGAAGCTGACGGTGGTGACCGCCCCCAACGGCACCACTATGGGCGTGATGCAACCGAATGACAGTACCATCTTCGAAATCCCCTACGTCTCCACCCTTGCCAATGTGCCAGTGGGGACTATGGTGCTGGTTCAGTATTTTTACGGGATGTCAAACATGATAGCCGTCTCATTAGGGGACGGAACGCAGCCGGAAGGAGTGTGACTTTATGCCCATTAAAGACGGAAAATATAAAAACCCTAATTGGGTCAACGGCGGCCCTCCAGCTATTGATGCCGACGAACTGAACGCCATTTCCTCTACACTGGAGTCTCTGGATGCTGCTGGCGGGACAGGTGGCGACGGAAAGCGTTACGCCCGCATTGTGATCGGTACTTCTACCAACGGCTGGACGGCGGCGGATTGCGACTATCTGTGTGATGGTGTAGACGATCAGGCAGAGATCAATCAGGCAATAGAAGCACTACCGTATATGGGCGGAGAGATTCTCCTTCTGGACGGAACCTATAACATCAACGGATATGTCGGCGTGTTGCGCAATAGTACCTTGAGGGGAACAAACCGTGAATCAACAATCTTGAAAAGGTTGTCCACAAATGGATATGACGAAATTTCTGATTCCATACTTGTGGTATCCAATTCGTCTGTTCTTGCAGATATGACGATCGACGGAAACAAGTCTATTTGGGCAGAATCCCATGCCGGAGAAAGGGTTTCGGAAATATTAGCAGGCGGTGGAGCAATTATTTCCAATATTACTATTAAAAATGCTATCAATTCTGCAATATATTATGAGCAACTTACAACTGGAATTGGGATAATTGAGGACTGTTCTTTTTCTATTGCAAAACAAGGAATCTATATTGATTGTAGCGGAAACATCTCGATTTCAAAGTGCTATTTTGAAGTAGTAGATACGTTGGTTGATGCACACGGCATAAATATCAGGCAAGGGGCAGGAGAAGAAGCTATGGGGTCACCGTTGTCGTGTGTTATTACTGACTGCACGTCACTTGCAGGTACTGGCGACATCATCTTAGACGGCACGGGTTTTAGCAAAGTGCAGAACTGCAATCTTGGGACGGTGATATTCAAAAACAGCTATCCAAATGGATCGGTCGCCGTAGAACGCGGAAGACATATTATTATGGGGAACACATTTCAACCCAACACTTATGACGATAATGCCATTTCCTTTGCAAATAACGTAAACAACTGCATTGCAATCGGGAACACTTTGGCCTCCGGGAGTATGGGGATACAAATCGAGGATAACGGAGAAAACAACATCATTTACAATGGTGCTTCCGGCGGTCAAGTCATACTTACAACTTCTGGATGGAGTGCCAACACACAAACCGTCACCGCGCCCGGGGTAACAGTCTCCAACTATGTAACCACCGGGCCCGCTCCCACAGCCTTCAACGCCGCAATGGAGGCGGGCGTGTATTGCTCCGGGCAAGGGAATGGAACGCTTACCTTCACCTGCACGAAAACTCCGTCCGGCTCCATTACTTACATTTATACAGCTCAGGAGGTGTTGTAGATGCCCATCATCAACAGTTCGTTATTTGGCTCCGGCGGCACAGATACCAGCAACGCCACAGCTACTGCCGCCGATATTCTCACCGGAAAAACAGCTTATATTGCCACCGGCGAGGTGATTGGCACGATGCCGACGCAAGGTGCCCAGACTATTACACCCGGCACTTCCGCAAAAACGATTGCCGCCGGTCGGTATCTCACTGGTACGCAGACCATCCAGGGTGATGCTCATCTGGTAGCGAGCAACATCAAACAGGGTGTTAGTATTTTTGGCGTTGCTGGATCACTGACCGCTAGACCTCAATTCCCATTATGGACTATCACAATTCAAAACAACACTTCTTACGATTTTGCTGTGTACTATTTGAGTGCCGGGTCAACTTCTGGAAGTTATGGCACAAGTATATTACCTCTTGATGTACGTATTAAAGCTTCACAATCTACAACATTAAATAATGTTGCAGGTGCTGACAATGACTTTATAAAAAAATCAGGGGCTTCCTTTTATATGACCGAAAGTGAGACTCGTTCTTTTTCGGTAATAGGAAGTGTATACACACAAGAGAGTGGTAGTGCTGGATATTCAGAAGGGAGATTTACTGGCTCAGGCACAGTGACAATCACTTAACAATAAAAATATATATTTTCAGTCCCAAGAAGACCGGATAAGGGGCACTTGTCCACCTACAAGTCCCACAGGAATAAACATCCATACACAAAGGAGACACGCTATGCCGCCAAATTGTATAAAAGATTCCGCGCAGGAGTGCATCGGATACGCCGAGGCACAAATCCTTAAGCACAAAATCGAGGAACTGGTCAAAAAGCAGGAGGCTGACCGTGAGAATAACCGCAAAGACCATAAGGAGTTCTATGAACGCCTTGAGTTTGGTGAAAAGGCGCAGGCCGTCACACAGAACCAGCTTGCCCAAATCCTCGATGATACCAGCGAAATCAAAACAGACCTGAAAGACAGCAGGAAAGAACTTACCACCGCTATCGAGAAGCAGAATCAAGCCATCACCGACTTGCAGATGAAGCCCGCCCACAAATGGGACATGCTAGGCAAAGAAGTGCTCAAACTAGTCATTGCTCTGGTATTCGGTATCGTGGCCGCCGCCATTGGATTGGGGGCATTCAAATGACAGAGTTGAGTATCCTTCTGGTTGCCATTCTGATGCTTGTGGCCGCCCTTATAGCGGCTATGGTGTACATGGCGAAGAAGGTGGGCGGGAAGGGAGAAAAAGAACTCCGCTCCGTGACCAGGCTCCTGTTCCTCACGACACAAATTGCCGCCCTGGTGTGGGTATCGGTATCCTACCTGATTGCCCTGTACGCCACGGTTCAGCTTGGACAGCCCTTCCCTATTGTTGAACTTTCCCAGCAGGCAATCACGACCATATTAGGCGTGAATGTTCTGAAAGTGGTGGAGAACATCTTTGAACACAATGACGGGGCTGTGTTTGGCAAGACGGACAAGAATCGGCAGGATACGGATTAATTGAAGTCCCCGGCAAGGATATTAAGAAATTTTCTTGGGAAGTAAAGAAGCAAGTGAAATCTAAGCAGGAAACACAATAAACAAGTTCAGAAAGAGGTACATATCATGGACGTTTACAACATTTCCAATCTGCTCGCTATCATTGGCGCTCTTGTCGTGCTGGTTAACATTCTAACTGAGGTAATCAAGAAGGTTACATGGGACAGACTTCCCACCAATATTGTGGCGCTTATTCTCTCCGAGGGCCTTACGCTGGCCGCCGGAGCAGCTTACGCACAGATCAATACCATTCATATCACATGGTATCTGGTAGTCGGCGCTGTTGTAGTCGGCTTTATGGTCGCCTATGCCGCCATGTTTGGGTATGACAAGCTGAAAGAGATTCTGGATTGGAGAAAGACCAATGGCAACTGAGAAGGAGCTCCGACATAAAGTCGTGAATATAATGAAGGGCTGGCTGGGCTGGTCGGAGGTTAACGGCAAATTTAAGGCCATTATCGACCTATATAACACCCAGAAGCCCCTCCCTGTAGGCTACAAGATGAAGTACACCGACGAGTGGTGTGCCGCCACAGTCACCGCCGCCGGGATGCAGGCGGGGCTGTCCGACATTATCTTGGGCGAGTGTTCCTGCTCTCGCATGATCGCGCTGTACAAGGCTAAAGGGCGCTGGATGGAGGACGACGCTTACCGGCCCGACATCGGGGACATCCTCATGTACTGCTGGAAGGACGGGGACAACTATGCCACCACCGACCAGACCGCCAATCCCAACCATGTGGGCTTTGTCGGGGCGGTCAACAGCAACACCATGACCATCTATGAGGGCAACAAGGGCGAGGCCGTGGCGACCCGTACCGTGCCCATCAATGGCCGCTATATCCGGGGCTACTGCCTGCCGGATTATGCCAGTAAGGCGACCACCATCAAAACCGAAGCCGAGGAGGACGACGATATGGACATCTCTAAACTGACCGACGCTGACATTGAGGCCCTTGCTGCCAGGCTGGACACTGTGCTCTCCAAAAAGGAGCCGTCTGACTGGTCTAAGGAGGCCCGGATCTGGGCCGAGGGTCAAAACATCATCTCCGGCGATCAGGCCGGGAACAAGAAATACAAGAAGCCAGCCACCCGCGAGGAACTGGTGCAGATCCTCTACAACATCGAGAATCCGTCTTGAACAGAAGTGGCCCCCGGTCTCCTATGCGAGGCCGGGGGTCGTTTCCAGTATCCCTTCAAACACCTTTCTGGTTTCCGCCGCAATCTCCGTCTGCGGTTTGAGCATCTGGGCATATCGCTGTGTCATGTCCAGGCTGGAGTGTCCCAAGAGCATTTGTAGCTCTTTCGGGTTCATTCCAGAGGAAACCAACATTGAGGCGCAGGTATGTCGCAGAGAGTGGGGGGTGATATCCTCCCTTCCGGTCATGGCCTCCACATAGCTCTTTATACCATAGATAGCTGTTATTCGAGACAGGGGTTTGAAGCCACCTCCTTCGTTCTTTTGGACGAAGATGGGGTCTTTATCTACCGCCTCCTTTGGCCTAGCTTTGTTCAGATATGTGTGCATGACCATCTGCGCATAGGGAATGAAGGGTACTGTACGTCCCTTGCCTCCCTTACCGCTGCGGATGGTTGCATACCCTTCCTCCCAGTTCAGATCAGCCGGTGTTAATGCCAGCATCTCCGACTCTCTTGCACCGCTGGTCAATAGGAGTATCGTCATAGCTCGGTTCCTTATATAAACCGGCTTTCGCCCAAAGGACGATGTACTGGTTGAGAATATGCGGCGTATATCGTCGGCGCTCAACACCGACTTTGCAGAAATGTATTTCTCAGACATGCGCATTTTCTTCGAAATTGGGTTTTTGTCCAACATCCCGGACTCTACCATCCATTCCAGCGCCGTATTCAGCCGGGATATATACTGCGCAAAGGTGTTTCTGGAATATCCCAGCAGGCTTTTTCGGTAGGCCAGAATGGCCTTCTGGTCAATCTCCTGCCGTCCTTCGCTCTCCATGAAGCGTATGAACTTCTCCACGCCCCGGCGCTTCTGATCCTGTGTGTTCCTTGACATGTTCCCGTATGAGGCAAGGTACTCTTCGGAGTAGGACTTAAAATCTTCCAGTGTCATATGCCTACCTCCTTGACTTTTGGTATTTGGCTTGACATCTCCCACAGCTAAATCTGAGCGGGAGTGTCAACTATCTAGTATATCTATAGCACGTTCCAGAAATTCGGGCTTACTTATACCCTCTCTGGTAGTGTAGCCCTCTATCCGCAGGGATAGTTCAGGCTTTATTGCCGCTTGAAACTTTCGGTAGGCTTTTGCGTTATACCGATTTTTAACGGCGCTGCTTGTGTGGGTCTTGCGCTTGGGCTTTTCCTCGCTTGACATCTTCGGCCCCCTTTGCTATAATGTGGGCAAGAGGGACGCTCTCCCTGGTGTCAGCAGGAAGGCGGCCAACTTAACAAGTGTAGAGCTTGAAATTGCCGCTTCTTGCTGGGGTCAAGGGGCGGTTATTTCTTTATCTGGTTGCCCAGGGAAATAGCCGCAATCACGAGCATAAGTAGTGCGATGGTTTCCGTTAGGCTCATGGGCTTCCCTCCTTTCGGAGTTGGCCCCGCCCCTCTTGCTTGTCTATACTATATCATACTTGATCCAGTATGTCAAGAAGTTTTCTAAATTTCCCGAAATGCGGCGTAAAACCCCTTGCTTTAGCCGTGGGGAGTGTCAAGAAATTCTGTGGTCTGAGTACGCTGGGTGGGACTTTGTGAAAACCTGTGAGCGGTGCCCACGGGACTTACCAAAATTGTGTGAGCGGAGGGAACGGGGGACTTTCTGAAAAACTGTACGCTGTGGGTACTTACCCAAATTCTGCGGTTTAAGAGCGCGGGACGCAATGAAATCTTGTGCGCTGGGTACAACACAGTCTTATGTTCCTGTTTGGTTTTCTTACATTTTCTGATTTAGCTTCTTTTGTTTCTGTGTTATGTTCTTTGGTTTCTGCCCTTATCTCATCGCTTAATCCTGGCTTGTGTGGGGTGGGCGCAGACAACGGCCAAAATATTTCTCATCCAAGATTATGATATCGTCTGAGTAGGTCTTCAATTTCACCATGTTCTGCCCTTTCACTCCAACGCATACAGCGATTTTTCCTATTGTATTCAGAACATCCAAAACAGGCATATAGTCAGTGTCCCCGCTCACGATAACGGCGGTGTCATATGCGTTCAGGAATCCCTTTGCAAGAATATGCGTTCCCATATTGATGTCTGTTCCCTTTTCTTCCACATAGTAGGTCGTTGGGTCGGAGATATCCATTGTCGAGAATGTTTGTCCAGAAACCGGCCTTGCAACATGCCGCCCCTCGATAACAGTAAAGTATGGCTGGTTTTTCAGCCCATTTATCCACCTGTATGTACCGGCCCTTCGCTCATCCTGCGCCAGAAAATCGTCCGGCTTTGGAGCGCATAGGAAAGTCTTAACGAGTTCATTGATGCCAGGTATCAGCTTCACTATTTCTTGCGGGACTTTATTATAATCCAATCTTGGATACAGCTCCCCAATACTCCGATAGTAGCTCATGACGGCTATGTTGAAGTTCTCGAAGTCGATAAAAACCATCACACGGCGCATATAAATTTCCCCCAATAAAGGTCTAAGGGCCTGTGGGCCCGAAGGCCACACAAGCCCTGTTTAAGTCTACACGGGGAACTTAACCCCACCTCGTTATTATACGCCGGGTATTGCACGTTATAAACTGTCAAATAAAACAAACAAGCAAGAAAATGTTTGTGCAGGGAGTTAAAGCAAAGCCCCGGTATTTTTTTCGCGCGTTAACGTGTCCCTGTGGTAGAGGCCCCATGATTTTTGGCCGCGCGGTAACGCGCGGCACGGCACGGTAGAAGCCCCATGAATTTTGGAATCGCGCTAACGTGTGGATGCAGACCCGCAGACTGAACCCAGCCGGGAGATACCAAGGGCGCAGCCCTTCCCCACGACGCCAGAAAATGGCCGGATGTCTCCAAGGGGACACCCCAGGGCCGGGAAAGCCTACGGTGGGCCGTCTGCTGGGCGCAGTGATGCTATGCGCCTGGGCCCGTGTCCCCCCCCCCTTAGATCAACGGGCCCAGGGCAAAATAAAAATATTTGGAAAAGGGGTTTACATACTAACTCATGTATGCTATAGTATAGACAAGCAAGAGGGGAACGGCTCGGCCTCCTGAAAAAGGAGGTGACAACATGACAGTGTTAGAAGTAATCGCATTACTTAACCTGTTAGCCGTTGTTATCTTTGGAGTTATTAACATAACGAAAAAGAAATAACCGCCCCCGGACAATAGGAAGCGGCATTTCTCCAGATTCTAAATCTTTGAGGAAGAGCCCGCAACCGTTGGCCCCGGTTGTGCCCCTCTTGCCCACATTATAGCAAAGGGGGCCGAAGATGTCAAGCGAGGAAAAGCCCAAGCGCAAGACCCGAACCAGTAGCGAAGTAAAAGCTCGGTACAACGCTAAAGCCTATGACCGTATACAACTCAATGTTAAAAAGGACAAGGCGGCGGCGTACAAGGCGAAATGTGATGAATTGGGCATCACATACAGCGAACCACTACACAAGGCAATAGACGAGATATTAAACAAATAAAAACCCGCCCCCCGTGCCGCAAACACGTTAGCAGGGGCGGGAACCCCGCCCAGTACCAACCAAACCAGGGCCGCCCCGATTGTATCACGGAATAGCTTTATGATAAGGGCCAGGGAATCAATTCCCTGGCCCTTTTTCCTTTGTTGCTGGACTGATCTCCATTGCTAGAGAAGACCTATCTCTTTTTGCTTGTGTTTCCACTGCACGGGCCAAAAAGTCTGCTATTGCCTCCCCCGTAGCCTCTGCGGCCTGCTGGGCACGTTCCAGTGTATCAGGAGGGATAAAGACACCCCCGCCCACCTGCGGCCCTTCGGCGCCCGCCTGCGGGCCTCTCGCACCATCCCGCTCCATCCGCTGGTCAATGGCTTTGTTGATATAGGCGTTGACGCTTTCCCCTTCGGCCTCTGCACAGGCCTGTACGATTTCCTTATTGCCCTTCGGCATGGTGAGATTCACTCGGTCATAAGTCTTGGCGATGTATTTATTCTGTGCACGTGTACTAGCTTTTCCCATACGCTCCCCTCCTTTTGTTCTATTATACTCCGCACGGCAAGCATTGCGCAACTATATACTATCAACAAATATCGTTGCGCAACCTTGTGCAACTTTCCAATTGCTATCGTTGCGCAACTATGCTATTATAATCATGTCAGGAGGGCAACCCCTGATAAATCAACCGGGCAGGAGGTAACGGAAATGGAGATTGATAGCATGACCCAGACCGAGCTTGCATCCTATCTTGAAACCCTGGCGAAGCTGGTAGAGGCCACGGCTAAGGACGCGCAGGACGCGGCCCGCATTATCCGAGAGGCCATCCCCAAGCAGTAAAAAAGATAGCCGCCCAGCCCTGAACAAGCAAGCGACTATCTAAGACCCAGCGGAGGCGGTTAGAGCCTGCCATCTGGCCGCCCCCACTATAACACAACCGGCAGGGAAAAGCAAGGCCACAGGCCGGGAGGGAAAGAAAATGAAGACCATTACATATCAGGACAATATGCAGCTCTGGCGCATGGAAAGCGCCGCCGAAAAAGCCGGATACAAGAAGACCGATGATTGCTATTGGTGCCAGATTTTCCGCAACTCAGAAACCGGTGGCGAATTTTGCACCAGCCGCGAGGAGGACAGCACTAACGACCCCGCCGCAGACCTGGCCAAGATGCTGACCCCCAGCGCCACTGAGGAACCCGCTGAGGCCATGCGGCCCATTATGGACAGGCTAACCGCACTTAAGGCCGAAAGCATCGCCGAGGCTGACCCCTTCGGCCAGAGCCCCGCAGACCGCGAAATAAAGGCCATAGCGGCCACTTTGGCAGCATTTGGGGTACAGTGGTATTACACCACCGACGACGCCGGAAAATGGGTTGCAACGCTAAAATAAAAGCCCTGGCCACTGCTCGCAACAGTGACCAGGGCAAGAGAAGCCCCAGAACAACCGCGAACCAGGGCACGCCCAGTATACCACGGGCAAGCCCTCCATGACAAGGAGGAAAACAGAAATGACGAACAAGGAACGCGCTGAACTGATCCAGAACGCAATCAGGGACTACAAGGCCGCCAAAGAGAGCGGAGACGCCCAGAAAATCCGCTTCGCCGTGAACTATATGGAAAACACCTTTTTCGCCGTCAGTCTCTGGGCCGTACCCGGAACGGAAGAACTCCGGCAGATGATTCTTTCCGCCAAAGAGGACAAGGCCCGCCGCATTTTCGGCAGTTACAAGCGCGATCTAATCAGAACGGCGGAAATCTCCGGCAGGCCGCAGGAACTTCGCTATAATTGCATCGAGTACGTTTGCCAGTTCCCCGGTATTGACCCCGTAGAAATGGCCGCAAGCCTCCAGAATGACGGCTTTACAATTCTGTTTGATGATAGCAGCATCAGCGCAAAGGCAAACGCCGCAAACCGTGCAGCGGTCAACAAGGCCGCAAGGAGGGCCGCACAATGAATACTTACAAAGTCACCTTTTCCAATGGAGACTATCTGTATACCCAGCTTAATGCCTCTATCGAGGAGGCAAAGGCCTATTATCTAGGTAATATCTTCAATCTAGGCACGGAGGCCGACAATCTCCAAAAATGCGTTGACATGGAGGAGGTCGCACAATGAAACGATACAGAGACGCCGCCAGGCGGCTGACAATGACCATTGACGAGATCGCCGCCGCCACGCTGGCCGAGGCCCGCGAATACTACCAGGACGGCGGGCGCTATATTTACGAGGGCAGAGCCTACACCCTGCGCCGCTACATCGACAGAGACGCCCACGGGAACGCCGTGGAGGTTGCCCAGTTTGTGGGCATTGACGGCTACAACCTGTTTACCGACCCGGCCCGCCTGGGAACATTCCTCCCGGACGTGGCAAGCGATGGACAGGAAATCACCCGCTTTTGACCCGACCCCCGGGAGAATGGAGGAAATGAACATGTTGTCAAATGCAGTCAAATTGATTTGCGAAAAGCACTTTGATTATAAATGTTCTGGCTGCCCGTTGCTTGCTATCTGCGACATTCCAACGCAGGAGCAGCCGGGGGAAACACTGGAAGAAAAAACCGCTTGGTGGGAAACTCAAATGAACAAAGCCGCCGAGGAGGTGCCCCCCGCTTGATTATTCTGTTTATCTTGCTCCTCCCGATCATGATTATCTGGGAGACGGCGAAAAAATCTTGACTGCCCCGATCGGGCGCGATACAATCAACACAACGGAGCCCGGCAGAGCCGGGGGAAAGGATGGCTTAACATGACTACCACGTTATATATCACCCGCACCGGCGACATGATCCAGACGGGCAAGCCCGCAGAGGTAACGCTTGAGGAGTACCCAGAGATTAGCCGGACATGGACCCGGCGCGTTACCGTAGAGCTACCCGCAGGATTTGAGGCGGCAGAGGCCGGAGACGGGCGCAAGCACATTTTCCGAGGCTCTGATTGCTACGAGCTGACCGCCAACGCTGACGGCGTGCCCTGCATCATTGACCACACCCAGCGCGGCGGGCCGTTTATCCCGCTCCCGATCCTGTCCGAGGGCTGGGGCATCTAACAATATCATCACCGCCTGCCCTGGGTTACCGGGGCGGGCTTTTTGCGCCCTCCTGATCATCCAACGTTGGCAGATATGTCTCCTTATACTCCCAGCCAGCTTCCCGCCGCTTGTGCGCCGCCCTGCCCAACTCCACCCCTGTACTCGTAAAACACCCCTAGAACCTCCATAGAGGAGGCCAACTCCCGGGCTGTATCCAGGAGACTTGATTTCTTCAAATTCCCGATGTGCGTCCGCTATGACGCTCCTGGGCTCGTCAGACTGATCCGAGCGGGCGGAAATGGACTCTCTAATTATTTTTAGCCCCGGCGCATGGACGCCCTGCGGGTCTCCTGGGCATAAATACCCGCGTTGGCGGCGGTCTGCGTCATCTGCATCAGGTCTAACATGCATTCTTGACTTGCAGCTTCCCCAGCCTTCGAGCGGATGGTTACCGGGTCTACTGTCTCATTCAACCGGGACAGCTCCACCGCTGCCCGGAAGATGGCGCGGTTTGCCTCCATATCCTTCAACTTCCCTTATCGTTGTAATTGCAACATCTCAGAATCGCTACGCGCTGTATTACCCGGTCTATCGACTAGCCGCAAGCCCGCGTGAGGGAGAAAACCGAAGTCTACACGCTTGGGCCGCTCAGGTTAGATGTTGCGTGGGCCATGCTCCTATCCACCTGAAACAAAGATTTTTCCCTATGTTTCGTCAAATTGACGAGCTACGCAAGATCGTAACTCATTTTTTGATGGGTAATCTTGCAAAAATAGGTCACAACTTAAACATTCTTAGAAAGAATGTTTAAGTTTTCATCTTCTATTTGCAAGTTCTGTATCATTTATAGCAATCACGGGGGGTAAGTTTCCAAGTCATTTCCATAATTTGGATTTACGATTTTACTATGCAGTACCCCCCCTCTCTCATTTACCCCGCCTCTCCCAGCCTTCGGACAACTCTGTACCGCCTGACTCCGCCCCCTCTTCAATCCCCCTCCACCCCATCATCAGCCTTCTGTCACCGCCAGATGTACTATGATTGAGAATGACTCGGCTCAGTAATGCGCTTCAACTTGCGCTCCCAGACACTACCATGCTATAATAGAAAATAAAAGAGGCGGCTGCTGCCCAAAAATCGGGTTCAATCCATTGTGGCACAATGATTACAGTCCATTTGAGTTAAGTATCATTTTGATACCTTATTAGTATCAATTTGATACTTAATAGGTATCATTTTGATACTTTTCTATGGGTAATAACAGAATGTATATATGCACATAGGAGGTGAGGGGCTATTGAGCGACAGGGCACTAAAAGAAACGGTCAAGGTTCAAAAAGAGTATATTATCGTGGATCAGCAGACCGGAGAAGTGACGAACCAGGTGAAGAAACTAATGTATAGCGTAAAGCCTGGTGCGCGATATGTGAAAGAGTTCGCGCAGAATCCGTTGCTCCGGCAGCAAATACCACACTCAACAAGGACTCTTTTGAGTGCCTTGGCAGCCCGCCTCCCCTATGCCAATAGCGATCCCTATATCTCTCTTGGATCTGATGCGTTGAGTTCCATAGGAGAAACATACGGCCTCGGTGAGGCATCAATGAAGCGCGGGTTGAAATATCTGATGGAGAACGGGTACTTGATCCGCATGGGACGCGGGAGGTACTTTTTAAATCCGTATCTATATGGTAGGGGGACGGCGGCAAATATCTTGGAACGCCAGAAGGAGTGGGACACGCTTCAATCTCGTAAGAAAGACGAATCCCCCGCCTGACCATCACGGCCAAGCGGGGGCGTTTTTGTTATTCTGGGATTTGCACTCCGTTTTCCTTTAGCATTTCCATAATTCTCTCAAAGAAATCTGGTTTTGCTTTTTGAATAGATTCCAATACTTTTTTAGCATGGTGCCAATATCCCCTATCTCCTGAGTCTGAAGGATATAGGCCACTTGGGCAACTAGGATAGAAGTCTGCGCTCAATGTTGTACCTCCAGCATAGTTTCCATCTTCGCTCCCAAATTCCATGGTTCCATCTTCCCGAAGCCTGCACCAATCAAAGTATTCTCCCCGCGGGCCCCAGACGCCCTTTGATCTGACGTACCTATTCTTTCCTGAATTACTGCTCATTACGCCTCACCTTTTCTCAATTCTTTCGACCACTTTGCGGCGTATGCGTTACGGTTGCGCCTCGCCATCAGCCCCCCTCCCATTCCACCGAAACGACGAACACGCCGCCGTGCGACCCTTGTCTGCACACTCCAACTCGCATACTCGGCAACATCCACCACGGGCAACGACATTTAGTGCGGATTCAGCCGCTTTCAAACGCCCTTGGAACCCCGGCACAATTTTGTCCTGGTACTTTTCCAGCATATACTTGGTCTGCTGGTAGAGGTGCTTGTAATTCTCCGCCACGTTAGTCCCCCCACACACCGTCAGGCCGCATCACCGCACCCCCGACGAACCAAAACCGCCTCTGTCCTCGTTCCCCAGCTTGTCCACCAACTGGAACTGAACTGGCGGCATCTTCTTGACGATACGGAACTGCGCAATTCTGTCCCCGGCCTCGATAACCGTGTCCCGCATTGACAGGGCAGGGAAGCCCCAGATATCGTTATCACCGCAATAGCTATTGTCGATGATGCCCATGGAGTTCACCATCAAAATCCCCCACTTCTTGAACGTGGAGCTACGGGGAAGCACATGGGCCTCGTATCCCTCTGGCAACTGCATCGCCACGCCTAGGGAGATAATCTTGAACTCCCCGGTTTTCATTTCCACGCGCTCGGCGGCGCAAAGGTCACACCAGTCGCCATTGGGCATGGGCTTGATTTGACCTGTGCCAACGCTCTTAAACTTAATCTCCATCTCCGAAAAACTCCTCTCTCATGTCTACCACGGCATACCGCCCGTGGTAGAAGCTCTTGTCTGCCTCAATTTTCTTTTTGGGCTTGTCGCACTGGAAGTCCCGACAGATTGCAGGGCGAACCTCGTAGATCATGCACTTGCGCTCTGCCTCTGACCGAAACGGGCAAGTCCAATCATCCTGCGGAAAGGCAGTTGGGTACAGGTGCCACTGTTCCCGGATTTTCTTCTTTCGTACATACCGCCGGATGACCTTTATCTCTTTACCGGACACCGGCAGGAAGCGGGAACAGCAGGAACCGCAGTTGGAGCATTGTCCGTCCTTGGTGAAGTCATATACACCTTCGTTCATCTTCTGGCGGATGATGTCAAAAATTGTCCCTGTTGTTACCATATCCGGCCCCCTTCAATGCTATCATCTTCTCCCTCACCAGCTTGTCCACGACCTTCCCCACGTTGTTCCCGTAGCCACATATCTCGGCCAGCTTGCTCAGGTTCCAGGCGGTTTGTGCGGAGACCAGTACGGATAGACGTCGTAGGTTCTTTTTCAATTTCTCAACTCCTCCACACTCTCCTTAACCGCCCGGATAATGTACCGCACATCGGCCTCGGTGGTATCCCACCCGATGGACAGCCGCAGGGAGCCGCGCCCGGTTTCCTCAGTGTATCCCATCGCTTTAAGTACATGAGATGTACTGACCTGGCCCTCAGAACATGCGGAACCAGAGGATGCATATACGCCTCGTTTATCCAGTGCCAACACCAGCGGTTGTCCATCAATGTCGCTGAACACAAAAGAGGCGATGGACGGAGAACGCTGTGTGGGGTGTCCAGTCAGTTCCGTACCTGGAATAGAGAGGATGCCGTCAATCAGAATGTCACGTAGTTTAGTGAGATAGGGCACGCTCTTGTCCAGATTATTGGTTGCCCACTCAATTGCCGCACCCATTCCAGCGATACCAATTACATTTTCTGTCCCTGCCCGTTTTCCCGCCTCTTGGTGTCCCCCGTGGAGCATAGGGAGTATGTCTACACCCCTGCGCACGAACAAGGCTCCTATGCCCTTCGGGCCACCGAACTTGTGAGCTGACATAGAGAGCAGGTCTACCCCCGTCTCTCTCACATCAACCGAGATATGCCCGACGGCCTGGGTGGCATCGGTATGGAATAGCTTATCAGCGGAATTGGTCGCCCATGACGCAAGCGATTTCATGTCTTGTACTGTTCCGATCTCGTTGTTGACCCACAGAACCGACATGGTATCAATGAATTTCAGGTCTATAACAGGTTTGGATGGGACCATTCCTAGATGGTCACTTTCGAGTCCGACAATTCCACCACGCCGTCCATATTCCATCGAACTGTGCTCTACATTGCTTTTTACTGTACTAAATGCTGAAAGCACCCAAATATTTGCCTCCGTTGCCCCAGAGGTGAAGTAAATCTCGTCCGGCTCGGCGTTGATGGCCTTGGCGACCTTGGATCTGGCCTTTTCTACCAATTTTCGGGCCTCAGCACCAGCATAATGTAGTGATGACGGGTTTCCATATATATCAAACGCATCGTGCATCGCCCGTCTCGCAGGCAGGCATAGTGGCGTTGTCGCCGCATAGTCTGCGTACACATTTCGTGTCAATGTATGTATCCTCCTTGCAATTTTCACATGTGATAGAAGCAGAGCCATGCACCCGAATGGTTCTTCCACGGTGCTGAATTTTGATTTCGTTTCCATCCGTGGTGGCTATCATATTCCCACACGATTTACAAAAAACCGCTCTATGCATGGTTCCATCCCTTCTATCATCGAGATTTGGGCGGCGGGTCCCCCTTGCTTCAGTCATGGGGAGTGTCAATCCTCTCCGGGAACTCGTTCAAGGGCTATCCCTCCTTCGGCGGGTCGGGGAGAGGCATCCAGTGGGTGATTTTACCCGCACTGGGCCCAATATCCGTCATCCATTCACCCCACAAAATCCAACCTACAGATGTTCCAATGCGCTCACAACGCACGATAACTCTCTGCTTTTCCTCCGGCAACCTCTCCTTGACGCTAATCCATTCACACATGCTGTCCGCCCCCGTCCCACCCAAATCCATATTCGTACCACATGGCTGGCATTTTGCTGTTTTGCTCTTGATACAGTACGTCCATCATCTTGATAGCGTCTGAAACAGATGCCCCATATTCTTTAAGAAGCGGTTCCCTGAATTTTTCAAGCAGACGCATATTGATTTTTATTACGCGGTCCATTTCCTCGGCTGTGTACATTTTTTCAGATGGTTTCATTTCTGCTTCTCCTCATGCTGTCCGCCCTCCTCCGTCTTGAAGCAGACCACCCGCACCACATCATAG
>OBXO01000226.1_pt1 | contig 57717 bp, 54 predicted proteins | sample 1501431 | NCBI WGS metagenome assembly OBXO01 (sample SAMEA2580163, study PRJEB22360) | human gut metagenome | biome: human gut; feature: human-associated habitat; material: faeces | place: Denmark | collected 2008/2010
ATAAGAAAGCACAGCTGGCACACAGCTTTGATATTGCCTTGATGAATGAGTTTTCTATGGAAGAAAATATTGAGCTTGCAAGAAGATTCGTAGAAGAACAGTTAGTCGCAAGAGGGATGATCGCAGATCTAGCGATCCATGATCCGAAGAAGGCAAAGGATAAAATCCCCAATCCCCATATGCACATCATGGTTCCCATCCGCCCTTTAAAGGAAGATGGTACCTGGGGACAAAAACAAAAAAAGATTCCAGTATTAACACCGGATGGACAGCCGGTTTTGAATCAGAAAGGACAGCCGGTATTTCGGGCGGTACATACAACGGATTGGAGTAGGAAAGAAACCTTGGAAGAATTGAGAAGTGCCTGGGCGAGGATGTGTAACGAACTGTATGAAGAAAAAGGACTTACAGAAAGAGTCGATGCCAGATCTTATGAGGAACGGGGGATTGATAAGATCCCGATGGTGCATGAAGGACCGAACGTACAGGCAATGGAAGCAAGAGGAATTTCAACCGCATTGGGAAGTTTAAACCGACTCATCCGAGCCTTAAATGATATGAAAGAACGGGCAAAGAATCTTCTTCAATGGTCTTTGCTTCGACAAAGCCAGTTGATGGAACGGATGCTGTTCTTACATCAGCCAACTTTAGCGGATTATCTAAGAAACTATTATGACAAGAGAAATGCAGTCGCAGAATCCTACGCTTATGGAACACAAAAGGCGAAGAATACAAATCTGAAACAATTTGCAGAGACAATCCGCTTTCTGGAAGAGCAGGATGTGAGAACCCCAGAACAGCTGACAGAGAAAATCCAGGAATTAGATACTCAGCTAAAAGAGGTAAGTCAGCGGTTGAATCAACAACTGTCTGCTTTGCGAAGTGTCAACAGCAATCTTTATGCAATGAAAGAGTATTTTGAAACAAGACCTGTTTATCTGGAATTAAAGAACAAATATTTTGGCAGGGAAAAATTCAAAGAGGAACATAAGAAAGAACTTAGCGGATATTATCGTTCGGAAAGGATCTTAAAAGAAAATCTGGATGCGAATGGAAAAATACCAGAAGGAAAATGGAAGCGAGAAGCAGATTGTTTATCGGAAGAGATTGCTGTTTTGCGAAAAGAAGATAAACGGATCCACGCCATGTTACGAAAGTATGAGAAAGTCAAAAATCATGTGGAAGTTTTGATGGCAGAGAAAGGCGAAGGTGTCTCTCTTCCAGAAACAAACAAGCGGGAGCAATCCACAGAAACAAAAGAGGCAGTGAGAACCATGAAACGAAAGAAGAAACATCATGGAATGGAATTATAGGAGGAATTTTAGAAGATGGAAGAATATACAAGAGAACAGATTCAAAGAGCAGATGATACCGATTTATATGTTTTTCTTTCTGGGAGAGGAGAACAGTTCAAACGATGTGGGAAGGAATACCGGTGGTTACGACATGACAGTGTGATGATCAATAAGAATGAATGGTATCGTTTTAGTCAGAATAAAGGCGGTCATGCCATCGATTTTATGAAAGAATTCTACGGTCTTTCTTTTGCAGAGGCAGTCAAAGAATTATTAGGAGAAGAGGGAGTTGGAGAAACAAACAGAAGAACGGCAAAGGAAGATGCAGGCAGACAGAAGGTCTGCCCCATCCCCTTGCCTGGATTGGAACTGCCAGAAAGAAATGAAAGCTGTGAGATTGCAAGGAAGTATCTCATTGAACAGAGAAAACTATCGGAACAGCTGATAGATCAGATGATTGCAAAGGGGGATATTTATGAAAGTAAAAACTATCACAATGTGGTGTTCGTTGGAAGAGATAAAGAACAGAATCCCAGATATGCAGCTATGCGTGGAACTGATGAGAACAGATATCGTGGGGAGGCAAGAGGTTCGGAAAAAGCCTATGGATTTGGCCATATAGGAACGGATGAAAAACTGTTTGTGTTTGAATCTCCCATTGATCTTTTATCTTATATCACCGCAGTTCCGGAAGAATGGGAAAAGCATAGTTATATTTCTCTGGGAGGATTGAGTGAAAAAGCAATGAAACGGATGTATACAGAATATCCTCAGATCCATTCCATCTACTTGTGTCTGGATAATGATGAGCCTGGAAATGAGAGATGCAGGCAGTTTGTTTCTCTTATTCCGGAGGGACTGAGTGTGTACCGATTAGAACCGGTGAAGAAAGACTGGAATGAATGTCTGGTAGCAGAAGTTCAGGTAGAAAATATGGCAAAGCAGATGTGTTGGAGAGATGCCAGGGAAAAACCAGTTCCGGTCATGAAAATGTCGGAGGTTGAGGAAACGGTGGTTCAGTGGTTATGGTATCCATTCATTCCCTTTGGAAAGGTTACTTTGATCCAGGGAAATCCGGGAAAAGGAAAAACGTGGCTTGCAATGGCAATCGCCGCATACTGTACGAATGGAAAAGAACTTCCCAATGCACTTCCCATAGAACCTTTTAATGTATTGTATCAGACAGCAGAGGATGGGATTGCAGATACCATTAAGCCTAGATTAGCAAAATGTGGTGCAGATATGACAAGGGTGCGATTCATCAATGAAGATGAAAAACAGCTTTCTATGACGGACGATCGGATTGAAAAAGCCATCCGACAGAATAATGTACGCCTCATGATCATGGATCCCATACAGGCTTATCTGGGAGCCAATGTGGATATGAACCGGGCGAATGAGATCCGTCCCTTATTTCGACATCTCAGTACGATTGCAGAGAGAACTGGATGTGCCATTGTTCTCATTGGACATTTGAATAAGTCATCGGGAAGTCAGAGCGATTACCGTTCCCTGGGATCCATTGATATCGCAGCGGCAGTACGAAGCATCTTATTTGTAGAAAAGGTGGAAAAAGAGAAGGAACAGGATATCCGAGTGGTATATCAGCAAAAGGATTCTCTTGCTAAGAAGGAAAATCCGGTAGCGTTTTCTTTAGGAGAAGAAGGCTTAAAATGGTTAGGAGAATACGATATATCCATTGAAGATCTGCTGATGGGAAAAGCAGGAACGAAAAAGGAAACGAAACTGGAAAAGGCACAGAAGTTGATCCTGGAGTTATTAAACAAACGAAAAGTAATGTGTTTAGAAGAATTAGAGGCAGAACTACTAGCCTATGGGATTTCTTCCAGAACAGGAAGAGATGCAAGAAAGCAATTGGAAAGTAGATTAAGCTACGACTGGTGTCAGGGAAGAAAAACAGTTGCGTTAATCACAGAATAAAGGATGACATTGGCAAAAAATTACTTTGGCATTGGCAGTCTTTATAGATACCTTTGCCAGCCGCCAATGTCAGAGTAGTTACGAATAAATGATAGTTAAGGTCTATTTTAATAGGTATTTTCATAGTAATGGACAAAGAGAAAAGGGAGGTGGGAGCACCGCTATGAAGAAACAAAAACTGAATTATCGTTTTCATAATCCAAATACAGCGGAAGTGACCGCCGATTACATATTAAAAGTATTTATTGAGGTGAATGCGAAGAAAGTTGAACGAGTTATGCAGGAGGTGGCAGGAAGAAGTTTAGAAGAGGACAAGCAGGAGGAAAAATAAAAGATTTTGGAGTGCAGGTTTACTTGTGTTATTGATGGAAAAAGGGTAAACTGATGAATAAGAAGTTAAAATATTGAAGGGAGACCTGAATTGTTATGAGACAAGAATTTAGTCTTGCTAAATTTGATGAATATAGAGAAGACAATAGAAGAGAAGTGAAGAAAGCTAATGGTGGTCTGCCAAATTCCTTGTGGGATACATATTCTTCGTTTGCGAATTGCTATGGTGGGGTAATTATCTTAGGGGTAAAAGAGGAAAAAGATGGAAGTTGGCGAACAACAGGACTAAAAAATGAAGCAAAATTGCGAAAAGATTTTTGGGATACAATTAATAATCCGAAAAAAGTCAACTTGAATCTCCTAGCGGATGATGATGTGGAAACATATTTATATGGTCCAAATGACGATATTATTATGGTAATATATGTTCCTATGGCAAAGAGGGAGCAAAAGCCAATTTATATTAATAATGATATTTTTAATGGAACGTTTCGGAGAAACTATGAAGGGGATTATCATTGCACCAGATTACAGGTAAAAGCTATGCTCCGAGATCAGACGGAAAGAACGATGGATATGGAGATTTTGGACAAGGTTTCTATTGAGGATTTGAATTATGATACGATTCATGGATATCGTAACAGTCATAGAACTTTGAAAGAAGGCCATCCTTTTGAACGATTGGGTGATCCTGAGTATTTAAGAAGTATTGGAGCTGCGGCTGTTTCAGAAGAAGATGGACAGTTACATCCGACAGCGGCAGGAATGCTTATGTTTGGAAATGAGTATGATATTGTTCGGCATTTTCCTGAGTATTTTTTAGATTATAGGGAAGAAATGGATTCTGCAATTCGGTGGACTGATAGGCTACAATCTAGCTCGGGCGAATGGTCTGGCAATATTTGTGACTTTTATTTCAGAGTTTATAATAAGATAATCAAGGATGTTAAAGTACCATTTAAAATGGTTGGAGGAGAACGTGTAGATGATACACCAGTTCATAAAGCACTACGCGAGGCTTTGGCAAATTGTTTGATTAATGCAGATTATCATGGGGTTCGGGGTGTGGTGATTAGAAAAGAGGCAGATAAAATTACTTTTGCGAATCCAGGTTATGTGCGAACAGGTAAAAAGCAAATGCGTTTGGGCGGAGAATCTGATCCCCGAAATAAATCGCTTATGAAAATGTTTAATTTGATTAATATAGGTGAACGAGCTGGCAGTGGTGTTCCCAATATTTTTAATGTATGGAATGATGAGGGATTTGTTGAACCAGAGATAGAAGAAAGATTTGATCCTGACAGAACCATTTTGACGCTTTCTTTTGCGAAAAAAGCGACGAAAAAAAGTGACGAAAAAAAAGCGACGAAAAAAAGTGACGGAAAAAAAGTGACGAAAAAAACGCAAGAACAGTACGATGCTATTTTAGCCTTTATGGAAAACGGAAGATGGTATAAGGCTAATGAATTGACAGAGTTGCTGGGAGTGAAAGAAACAAGAACGAAAATGTTACTTCGGGCATTGGTTGCAGATAAAAAACTTGAAGATAATGGAGTAACGAAAGGGAAAATATATAGAAAAGCCAATAAAAACTGAACAATGTAATTGGGATTGGATTATAGGAAAATCATCAAGCTTTAGACAAGGTATTATTGATTTTATCAGTAATATCTTGTTTTTCTGTTTACGAATCTTTATTTTGATATATAATATAGATGTAACAGAAAATAAATTTAATACAGAGAGGTAACACTATGAAGATAGCAGCCTATTGCCGTGTTTCCACAGATAAAGCCGACCAGCTCAACAGTTTAGAAGCGCAAAAGGAATTTTTCTCCGAATACACTCAGCGTACCGGAGATGTATTAGTAAAATTATATGCAGATGAAGGTATTTCTGGAACCAAAATCAAAAACCGTAAGGAATTTCTTCGCATGATGTCGGATGCAGAAAAAGGAATGTTTGATATGGTCGTTGTAAAGGACATTTCTCGTTTTGCAAGAAATACCGTAGATCTTTTACAGAATGTTCGCAAGCTGAAAGCGTTAGGTATTGAAACACAGTTCCTTACAGCGAATATGACAAGTATGGGAAATAGTGAGTTTGTTCTCACCATCTTTGGAGCATTGGCTCAGGAAGAAAGTGCGAATACGTCTAAGCGAGTGAAATTTGGAAAGAAACTAAACGCAGAAAAAGGACGAGTTCCTAACATTGTGTACGGATACGATAAAACAATCGGAGACTATTTCAATCTTGAGATCAACAAAGAAGAATCAAAGGTTGTAAAGCAAATTTATAAGTGGTACACAGAAGAAGGTTACGGTGCCGCCAAGATTTCCAATATGCTGAATGAAAAAGGGTATCGGACAAAGAGAAACTGCAAATGGAGCCAGAATGCCATCTGTCGGATTTTGACCAATGAGATTTATACGGGAAAGATTATCAATGGAAAACAGGAAATCAGTGATTTTCTGACTGGTCAGAGAAGAGAGAAGGATGAAACGGAATGGCTTGTTGTTGAACGTCCAGAACTTCGTATTATTGAAGATGAAGTGTTTGAAAAAGCACAGGAAATTCTTCGTGGAAGAAATGATGCATTCAATTTGAATCATGAGCGACAAAGCAATAAATATTTGTTTTCTACATTGATTAAATGTAAAGAATGTGGCTGGTCTTTCCGAAGAACAGTTCGTACTTACAAAAATACGTATGTGCGTTGGGTTTGTTCCGGAAGAAATGGAAAAGGAGCAGATAGCTGTCCAAATAAAACTGCTGTAGATGAAGAAGAATTGATTCAGGTTTTACAGGAATATTTTAATCGGGTTCTTCAACAAAAAAATAAAGTGATCGATTATGTTGTGAAAGAATTTCAAAGAGTGTACAAAGCGAAAGATGAAAATGCAGAGTATGAGAAGGAATTGAATTTGCAGATTGCTAGATTACAGAGAATGCGACAGAAATATATGGATATGTATACCGATGATTTAATTTCCAGAGAAGAATTGAATGATAAGTTGGGTGGTACTCGCCAAGAACTGGATCGTCTGGAAAATGAATTGAAAATGGTATCCAGTAATTTGACAAAAGGAGATCAGATGGAAAAAATCTTAAATGATACCTTTAAGCAGATTGAGGATATTACAGATGTTCATGAGATGACCAATGTACAGTTAAAGAGACTGATTAAGAAAATAGAAGTAGACAAAGATGGAAATGTGGATATTTATCTTCGTTTACTAGGTGATTTGGGATTAAATGAAAGCATTTTAGTGGAAGACGAATGTGAAAATAAAACAGCTCTAAATAGTGATGACCAAACACAAGGATGTGACAGAAAGATTACTTCAGGTTCGGCCGGTACTGGCGGCAAAGGCGCGAAAAGTGTTGGATATGAATAAATCAGAGCGTCACATACGCGGTGGACTGGCTACAAAAGAAAAATATTTACACCAGCATGAAAAGAACAAGAGCTGACATAGGAATGTGTGCTATAATAAGGAAAAAAGTCAGCAGGTATGCTGAGAATAGAAAGTAAGATACAGGAGAAGCTAATTGAGACAAGGAAAAAACGGGCAAATACGAGGCACCCTGAAACGCAGATTAATGACAAATTTTCTTTTGACAGCATTGATTCCGGTTTTGATCTTTGCAATTATCTCGCAGATCAATATACAGAAGCGGTTAAAAGAAAATCTATCAGACCGAATAAAGAGTAATCTGGATACTGCAGAAAAAAATCTGGAGATGGTTCTGGATAAGTACGAGACAATTTTATATGATTTCAGCACGGATGAAGATGTTCTGGAAATTGTGAGAGAATTGAACGAGAATCAGGGGGATCGTGAGAAAAACAGCACCAGTCTCAGGAAAAAACTGAGTCATATCTGCAATCAGTTTACCGGAGTGGAGGGAATCACGATACAGTTAAAGACAGGAGAAATCATGTATTATGAGAGTCTCTCGTCATTTTCTGGAAATGAGACGTGGGCAGATAAGGTTGAGATTCCGAAAATAGAACGGGGAGCTGTTTATTTCGGAGATGGAAAGCCAGTGAAGATTGCTGACAAGAATCATTACATGTTTTATATTGCAAGAAATATTACGGACTATCGTATTATCGAGAATTTTCAGGGAACGGTCGTATTAAGTGTCAATGAGGAGAGAATTCGCGGAGCAATTGCATCGGATATTGGTTCCAGAGAATATCTGCTGAGCGACGATGTGATTGTGAGTGCGCCTGATCCAAAGAAGATCGGGAAGAAGCTCAGTGAGATACAGGATTCCGAAAATTACCAGTATACGACAGCAGATCATGAAATCAGCGGATTTGCAATCTGCAATGAGCAGCCACTTGCGTATTACTGGAAAATGTCCGTCAGTCAATGGATTTATCTGTTTATCATTATCAGCATGACGATCGTGATCATGTTCATATTGCTTCATTTTTTCAGCAGACCATACATTCAGGCGGTAGAATCAATTACCGGCGTAATGAGTTGTGTAGAACAGGGTGAGTTTGATCATCAGGTGAGAGTGAACCCGCATCTGCCTATGGAGATACAACAGATCAGTTCAGGATTTAATGAGATGGTTGCACATCTGGAGATGTTGATCGCAAAAGTAAAACAGGCGGTTCTGGATCAGAAGAATGCAGAATTGTCAGCACTGGAGGCGCAGATCGATCCTCATTTTCTCTATAATACGCTGGATACGATCAACTGGAAAGCAATCGAAAATGAGCAGTATGAGATCAGTGGAATGGTTGGCGCACTTGCGGACATTCTGCGTTATACAGTGAAAAATGCAGGAGGAACGGCGAGTATCAGCGAAGAAATTGCCTGGCTGAAGCAATATATTATGCTGCAGAGTGCAAAATTCGGAAAGCGTCTGGATGTAAAGATTCATATGCCGGAAGATGTGAAGGAATGCAGAATCCACAAATTGCTTTTACAGCCGTTTGTGGAAAATACGATCAAATATGCATTCGCAGATCAGGAAACGTGTGCTTTGAATATCCGCATGAAGAAAAGCGGAGAACAGCTGCATATTCTGATTCAGGACAATGGACAGGGAATGGATCCGGACATGGTAGCCAAACTTAATCAGGACGAGTGCGAGATGGAAGGACATCTTGGAATTGCAAATGTAAGAAAGCGCCTGAAATTGTATTATGGGGGACAGGCAGCATTATATTTTGAAAGTGAAGTTGGAAACTATACAAAAGTACACTTATTTATACCGATAGAGGAGGAAACTACATGCGTATTGTAGTGGTTGAGGATGAAGCGCCGATTCGTGAAGGAATGGCAAAGCTTCTAAGCAAGATCAATCCGGAATATGAGCTGGTAGGAAAAGCGGCGGATGGGGAAGCCGGCTATCAGCTGATTCGTGAACTGAATCCGGATCTGGTCATTATGGATATTCGGATGCCCAAAATGGATGGGATTGCCATGATGAAGAAATTGCGGGAGGAAAATATAAAATGTAAAGCCATTATCCTTTCGGCATATTCGGAATTTCAGTATGCCCAAAAGGCGATTGAACTCAAAGCAGACAGCTATCTGCTGAAGCCGATTAAGATTCCGGAATTGAAAAGTGCCTTAAAACAGGCAGAGAGAGAAATCTCAGAGGATCAGGGGACAGAGCAGATTTTTTCCGTGGAAAACATTATGTTGGCCTGTATGCATGGTCAGGTGCGCCAGAATTCACAATTAAATAAAACAATGCAGCAAAAATACGGTGTTTCTCTGGAAGAACCGGCAGAACTTTTTGGTGTGTGGCTAGGGGACAGTTACAGAAAACAGAAGTCGTTGACCAGGCAGATTTTGGAAACGGTGGGGGATCACGCTATACATTATAAGTCCTGCATTTTGGAATCCGACAGCTGGCAGCTGTTGACGATGGTGATTTATCAGGTGAAAGACGGAGCGTCCCAGAAAGAGCGATTTGAAAAGTCCGTTGTCCCAATGGTTTGCAGTCAGCTGGAAACTCCGGTGGTCTGCTTCTGGAAAACGGTAGAACGGCTGTTGGATATGCCGTCTGCATTGCAGGAAATCCGTGTACAGAGAGAATGGAATCTGATGTTTCCGAAAGGAACACTGATCACCAACGAGTTGATCGAGCAGCAGCATCCGGTACCGTTAAAATATCCTGTGGAATTGGAAGAAAAGGCAAAACAGGCGGTTTTACAGGAGAACAAAGAGGAATTAAAAAAATGTTTCTGGAAACTGGCGAACTGCTATCAGGAAGAGTTTCATACACCGGCAGATATCAAACAGGCGATCATTCATTTGAGCTTAGCTGTATTCGGAATCTATAAGGCAAAAGCTTCGGTTGAACTGGATCTGGAAGTGCAGAATATCCTGCAGGAAATTACAGTAGCAGTGAGCTGGAACCAGCTGGAAGCTGCATTGAAAGCCTTTTTCGGTTTGTTTGAGTTTGAGACGGAAGAGGAAGGCGGGGAGACAAGTGTTCTGGTAAAACAGGCGAAAAAGCTGATCCGCAAATATTATGATCAGGGGATTACGCTGGAGGAGATTGCGAATAAGCTTTATGTATCGGAAGAATATTTGAGCGCACAGTTTAAAAAAGAAACCGGAAGTACTTTTACCGAGACGATCCGCAAATACAGGATAGAGAAGGTAAAGGAACTGCTTTTAAATACACATTTGAAACTGAATCAGATTGCGGAGCTTGCCGGATATTCAGATCCGAAATATATGAGTAAGGTATTTAAAGAGGAAGTTGGGATGCTTCCAAATGACTTCAGGAAATCGGTTCATTAAAAAAATCTCCCTTTTTAAGATATTTCACCCTGTTTCTTTTGAAAGAATGTGATAACCTCGTAAGGGTAAAACATGGAAGGCATCATAGGAAGACATCAGTATAGATAGAAGAGGAGTATTCATGATGAGTGAAATGTTAGTTAGCTTTAAAAACCCCGAGGAAATTCTAAATTTTGTAAATACAGTGGCAAAGTATCCATATGATATGGATATGAAGAGAGGAAGATTTGTGGTAGATGCAAAATCTATTTTAGGAATCATGAATCTCGGGCTGAACAACGTGATATCACTGCAGGTTTACGGTGATCATTGCGAAGAACTGAAAAAGGAAATCTCCCGTTACGCTGCCTAACGGCAGCCCTCCTAAATATGATGTTAGATGAAAATCTGACTCCAAATTCCCCAAACTAAGCAAACCTAAGGGAGAGAATTCCAAAGGCCGATGTACGAAAGTGCATTGGCCTTTTCAGTATACAAAGAAATAGAAAATAGAAGAAATGAGGATAGAGAAATATTTTTCAACACTTTTGTCCGGTTATCCGTCTTATAAGTGAAAGGCAAAAGAAAGGATCGCAAGGTATGATAGAGGAACTGTATAAGAAATATTATGAGGAATTGATCAATTGGTGCCATAGTATGACAGGAAACCTGTATACCGCGGAGGAACTGGTGCATGAAGCTTTCTTGCGCGCAATGCTTCATGAGGATACCTTATCCACACTGAAAGAACAGCAAAGTCGCTCATGGTTATATCGAACTGTTAAAAATTTATATGTAGATCGGCTCAGACATGGCAAGAAGGAAATCATCTCGGATGAGTTTTCGCAGCTACAAATAGATTCTGAAGAACTGGTTCGATTAGAATGGGAGAAGCTGCTGGAAACTTTACCGGATCTGGAAGGAGTAATTTTTTCGTTACGTTACCTGGAAGGGTATAATTCCAAACAAATTGGAGATATCCTTTTGCTTTCACCAGGAACGGTCCGATCCAAACTTTCTTCTGCACGTCAACATTTAAAAAGAATTTTAGGAGGGAACAAATATGTTTGATAAGAAAAACTATGTATTAAATTGTGATATCTGTGATGCCAGAAAAATGAAAGAAGAAGATTACAACAACTATAAAAACATGATAATCAATGCAGATATTGTTATCGTCAGTACTTCCAGTAAAAGTATTTTAAATCGTCTTCCTGTCACGATAAATCAAGATTATACAATAGAAATTGCAGATGATGTTGAGACAGAGTTAAAAGTAATCAATGGATCGTATGAAATAACAGATTCTATGGTTGTTCAGGAACATACATTGTTAATCGTAAATGGAGCCCTCAATATACATTCAGGTACAAAAGAAATTTTAGAGAAATATGAGAAAATTCATGTGAACGGTTCTGTTCGATGCGCGGAAAGTATTTCGGGTTATCTGACAAAATTATCCGCAAGTAATTCCGTTTCGATCTATCCGGATGACTGTATGATATTAAATGACACATTCATTGTAGATGAATATTTCCCTTTGAGAGCAAAAGAAGGCAACAAATATTATGTAAAAGACAAAGTAATTATTCAGGATAAATCGGTAGATCTGCAAAAGCTAGTCGAAAAAAATGTCCGGTTTGTTACAGAACAGTTGATCATTCCGGAAGAAATGGTGGAATCGTGTATCGAATTATTTGATGAGAAAGTGGATTTTGTCGTCATCCCTGCAGGAATGACATTGCATTATGGCGATGCCGTTTTAAATGAAGAATTACTGAAGAAAGAGGGAGACAGCATCTATGTGTACGGAAATCTAAAAGTACCGGAAGATGTCAAATTAGATACATTAGATGAGTGGATTTCAAAACTCATGGTAAAGGAAACGGTAGTTTTGATGAAAAATCAAGAAGCGTCATTTAAAAAGTTAAATGTGGACTATCAGAGACTTGAATTTGAATGGGAGGGCAGAATCATTGAAAATAAGCCTAATATTAGCATAGATAAAATATTGCTTGAAAATTCTTCAGATCAAGTTCTTGTAAGAAATATAGCCACTGTAAAGATTGCACAAGATGTAACGCCGGAATTGATATTAAATTACCTCAGGATTCAAAACTGCGCACAGGTATTGTGTAATGAAGAACAGAAAAGTGTGATTGCAGCCATTTCGCAAAATGTAGCACAAATTGGAGAAGCTGATGGAGAAGAGCTGCCTGGTAAGAATATCGGAATTCAGGATCTGCTCTTTGCGAAAGTGATCAATGCAGACAGCTATATCCTTTGATCAGACAGATTAGAATTAGAGTATTTGGAAGTAAAACTGGTGAAACTACAAGAAAAGAAACTTGTAAATTCAGAAGTGCTACATTATAATAAAAATACTAGGATAAACATTAGGAGGAAACATTTGTGAAAAACGAATTAGTAATCGTACTCGATTTTGGCGGGCAGTACAATCAGCTGGTTGCAAGACGCGTTCGAGAATGCAATGTATATTGTGAGATTTATTCTTACAAAACAGACCTTCAGAAGATCAAGGATATGAATCCAAAAGGAATCATTCTGACAGGTGGTCCGAACAGTTGCTATGAGGCAGACTCCCCGACCTATACAAAAGAATTGTTTGAACTTGGAATCCCGGTATTGGGACTGTGTTATGGAGCCCAGCTGATGATGCATGTACTTGGTGGTGAAGTAAAACGTGCAGATGTCAGAGAATATGGAAAAACTGAGGTGTTGATCGATAAAGCCTCTTCAAAAGTATTTGAAGGCGTGTCAGCATCTACAATCTGCTGGATGAGCCATTTTGATTATATTGCGCAGATCGCACCGGGATTTGAGATTACAGCACATACGGCAGACTGTCCGGTAGCAGCCGCAGAGAATGCAGAAAAACAGCTGTATGCGATCCAGTTCCATCCGGAAGTACTTCATACAGTACAGGGAAAAGAGATGCTCAGCAATTTCGTGAGAAATGTGTGCGGATGTGCCGGCGACTGGAAGATGGATGAGTTTGTAGAAAACTCAATCAAAGAGATTCGTGCAAAAGTAGGCGACGGAAAAGTATTGTGTGCACTTTCCGGCGGTGTGGATTCTTCCGTGGCAGCAGTTATGCTTTCCAAGGCAATCGGAAACCAGCTTACCTGTGTATTCGTAGACCATGGACTTCTTCGTAAAAACGAGGGAGATGAGGTAGAAGCAATCTTCGGACCGGAAGGTGACTATGACCTGAACTTTATCCGGGTGAACGCACAGCAGAGATTTTATGAGAAACTTGCAGGAGTGACAGAGCCGGAGCAGAAGAGAAAAATCATCGGAGAAGAATTCATCCGTGTATTCGAGGAAGAAGCGAAAAAGATTGGAACGGTTGATTTCCTGGTACAGGGAACCATTTATCCGGACGTAGTAGAAAGTGGTCTCGGCGGTGAATCCGCAGTGATTAAGTCTCACCATAACGTAGGAGGACTCCCGGATTACGTAGATTTCAAAGAAATTATTGAGCCGCTTCGTGATTTGTTCAAGGATGAAGTAAGAAAAGCAGGTCTGGAGCTCGGACTTCCGGAGCGTCTGGTGTTCAGACAGCCGTTCCCGGGACCGGGACTTGGAATCCGTATTATCGGAGAAGTAACAGAAGAAAAAGTAAAAATCGTTCAGGATGCAGATGCTATTTACCGTGAAGAGATGGACGCAGCAGGCATGAACAAGACAGTCGGACAGTATTTTGCTGCATTGACAAACATGAGAAGCGTTGGAGTTATGGGGGATGAAAGAACCTATGATTACGCAGTTGCACTTCGTGCAGTCAATACGATTGACTTTATGACAGCAGAGTCAGCAGAGATCCCATGGGAAGTACTGCATAAGGTAACAAGCAGAATTGTCAATGAAGTAAATCATGTGAATCGCGTAGTGTATGATCTGACGGGAAAACCACCGGGAACGATTGAGTTTGAGTAGAAAGAAAGAACCTAGAAACCTTGAAGAATCAAGGGATTCTGGGTTCTTTTTTTGTGCTTGAGTACATTTTGAGTACAAAAGTGAATGTGCAATTCTATTTTGAAATCATATCTTTAATATCTTGCACAGCTTCCGCAACTTCATCCATATTTTTACAGACGCTAAATTTGTCAACTATAAGTTTTAAAATTACATTCAGTTTTTGATCGGTTGGGTCGTTTTTTATAGTAGCATTTTTTGAAATTTTCTGATAGTTATTTATCTTTATTTTCCAATCATCTGCAAGGCTTAAAGGATATTTTAACTGCCAATTTTCATAATCGTCTTTAGATATTTTTCCGCTTGTAAAGAGTTCTTGCTCTTTATACCATTCTTCTAATTGCTTATAAATATTACTATCGTCAAAAGCTAAGGTATATGTTTCCCATATATTAGAAGAATCGGTTTTAAATACATGAGCAGAGCGAGTAAAATATAGTTCAAAAAATGAATGCATAACTTCAGTATTAGTACTCATATTATGCTCTAAAAAAAATTCTTTTTGGACACCAAGGGCAGATGCGATGGATTCTAATTTCCCTTTTCTAGGAACTCTAGTGTTGATTTCGTATTGCCTAATTTGTCCTTCAGATATACCAGATAAAAAAGCAAGTTCTTTAGAGGTCATTCCAACCAGTGAACGAGCAAGTTTTATTTTTTCTCCAATAGTCATAGTATGTCTCCTTTATAAAATTTATAGTTTTTTTATAAAAAATTTACAAAAAACACATTGAATCTGATCAAAAGTATAATTAGAATATACATTAAAAAGTAACAAAAGTGCTTTTGTGATTATATTATTCACATTTTATAGAATAGCATATTTGTTGCAAATATAAAAGGAGAAGAATATATATGAGTACAACAAAAAATTATGTAACAGCAACTGAACTAGCCGAGACGCTTGGAGTATCTACAGGACAAGCCTATAAAATTATTAGGCGCCTTAACAACGAATTGGATAAAAAAGGATTTATAACCGTATCAGGCAAGTGTCCACGGCGCTACTTGGAAGAAAAATGGTATGGATATGGTAAATAGGGGGAGGATGAAACATGTCATCAAGTGCTAAAAAAGACCCTAAAACAGGTAAATGGATGATACAGTATCGATTTACAGATTGGAGAGGGATTCGCAAAAAATCAACAAAACGAGGCTTTTGTACAAAAAGGGAAGCAGAGGAGTGGTTACAAAAATTTTTGCTTACACAACAAAGTGATATTAACATGTTATTTGGCGATTTTATTGATGTATATTATCAAGATATGAGTAATCGTTTGAGAGAACACACGATGCAAACAAAGCGATATATTATAGATATCAAAATTTTACCGTATTTTGCGCAAAAAAAAATAAATGAAATAACTCCGGTTGATGTTAGAAAATGGCAAAATGAACTGCTAAAGCAAAATTATAAGCCCACCTACATAAAAACTATAAACAATCAATTATCTGCCATTTTTAATTACGCAGAAAAATACTATAATTTACCAAACAATCCAGCACGCAAAGCTGGAAGTATCGGAAAAAGTCACGCAGAGGAGATGCAATTTTGGACGAAGGAAGAGTTTACTAAATTTGATGATGCATTGATTAATAAGAGACAGTCCTATATTGCTTTTAAAGTATTGTATTGGACAGGGATGCGTTTAGGTGAGTTACTTGCACTGACAATTAGTGATATTGATTTTGATAATAATATGATTAGTATCACCAAATCTTATCAGCGCATTGGAAAAAAGGATGTTATCACAGACCCCAAGACACCGAATAGTAAAAGGTCTATATCTGTTCCTCAATTCTTGAAGGAAGATTTGGAAGATTATATAAGTAGTATGTATAAGCCTCAAAAAGAAGACAGGGTTTTTGAGATTACCAAATATTTTTTGGAGCATGAGATGCAGAGAGGGATTAAAAAAAGTGGGGTGAAAAAAATTAGAATCCATGACTTAAGACATAGTCATGCATCGCATTTGATACATATGGGAGTGCCAGTATTGGAAGTGTCGAGACGTTTAGGACATCAATCTCCTAACATAACATTAAGTGTATATGGACATTTATATCCAGATAAGCAAAAAAAATTAGCAGAAAAACTACAAAATGAATATGTGGAGAACTTATAATGAGTGGATCAGATCACAACAGAAAGCGGAATCAAACGATTTGCTTTCGCGCAACACCAGAAGAGCGGAGAGAAATAGAAGCACGTATTAAAGTAAGCGGAATGCCAAAAGGCGAATATTGCAGACAGTCTCTTTTGCATCAAAAAATAGAAATAATAGTAGGAAAATACCAGAGTGATCGCTTGGGTATAGAAATCAAGCGTTTGCGTGAATTGACAGAACAAATACCAGAAGAGCAATTCCGAGATCTTTTGCAAGAAATTAAAACCTTATTACAGCAACTTATAAATATACTAAACGAAAAAAGATAAGCCCTTGTATTTGCAGATACAAGAGCCACCCTATGGATAAAATCCAAATTTGATCAATCTTATCTTATCACATAGGGGTGGCATTGGCAACAGGAGGAAAAACCAATGGACACAAAAGTGAAGATAATCAGTATGGATGAGATTCAAGCAGAGGAGATTAAATGGCTCTGGAAGCCTTATATACCGTTTGGTAAATTGACAATTATACAAGGAGACCCTGGAGAAGGGAAAACTACATTTGTTTTGCGTTTGGCAGCACAATTGTCTCAAGGTAAAGGATTTGATGAGAGTATGGAGATAACAGAGCCGATGAATGTGATTTATCAAACAGCCGAGGATGGATTGGCGGATACAGTCAAGCCGAGATTGCTTAGTGCAAATGCAGAGTGCTCTCGAATCAAGGTTATTGACGATACAGAGAAAAGTTTATATATGGATGATGAACGGTTAGAGATTGCGATCAGAGAGCAAAATGCAAAGCTATTGATTTTAGATCCTCTGCAAGCGTATTTGGGAGATCGAGTGGATATGAACCGAGCAAACGAAGCTCGAGAAATGACAAAAAAGCTAAGTGCTATGGCAGAACGAACGGGTTGTGCGGTAATTTTAGTGGGACATATGAACAAAGGGAGTGGAGCAAAAGCGGCATATCGCGGAATTGGTTCGATTGATTTTTTTGCCATTGCAAGGAGCGTTCTTTTGGTCGGCAGAGTACCCAATGACAGTAGTATCCGTGCCATTGTACAAATCAAAAACAATCTTGAAAAAGAAGGAGAGACAATGGCTTTTAGGCTCAGTGACAGTGGATTTCAATGGCTGGGAGAAGTGGATATTTCAGCAGATGAACTTTTATCGGGGTGCTCTAATTCGGATAAACATAAGGCAGCTGTAGAGTTTTTACAAAATGCTTTAAGTGAAGGGAAAGAAGTACCTGCGTCATCTATTTTTGCACAGGCGAGAGCATTGGGAGTCTCCAAGAGAACAATGGAAAATGTAAAACAAGAATTGGGAGTTAAATCCATAAAATCGGGCAGTTTATGGATGTGGAAAATGCCTTAAAAAAGAAGAACGCAACACCGCAAAGGGTGGGGGAGGAACACCGCAAAATAAAAAATGTTCCTCCCCAAGGTATGCGGTGTTACGTTGTTGATTTTGAGATGGAAAATGGAAAAACTATTTCTTTTTTTCGTGCTTAAATTCAAAAAAGCTGAACATGAAAAAGAGGATAGAGTAGTCGATTTTGTGCGTTGGCGAAAAGGGGAAGATACTCAAAATTTTATCATTAGCAAGCAGGGGATAAATGCTCCCACTAACGTAGGAGTATCTATCCGCTTGTTAGCCGTTTACACTGGGGCAAGCCCCCTAAGCCCCCCATTTGTTTTTCCAGACACAGCACTTATTTTCCCAAACAATAACACCAATTTTTTGTAGCGCTTGAAAAAGAAAGGAGCGGCGTATGAGTGAAAAAAGTAGATACCGAACACGGACATTTAAAGTATATTTATTCAACGAGGAACTACAGTTACTAAACGACAAAGCAACTGCCTTAAACATGACAAAATCTGCCTATATAAGAGATTTAATTTTGTTCGGACAAACAAGGAAGGCAGAGGATAAAAATTATGAAAACGTGATTTATGAATTAAACAAAATTGGTTCTAATATCAATCAGCTTGCGTACATCGCAAATTCGGAATTTAGTACAAATGGAATCGAGATATTATCTTTGATATCCAATTACCAAGAGCTTTTAGAGCAGTTTGATGAATTAACTGCGATTGTAAAAGGAAGTGAGTGTTAAATGGCGATCACACATATCCATCCTATTACAGGAAATATTGCAGATACCATTCGATATGCAATGAATGATAAGGTGGAGTCTGTGAAAAATATTGAGGAATGGAAAGCGGTATATGAGAGCAGGCAACACTTTGTTCCCTATACTTTTGATAAGCGAACGGGAGAAGTTACATATCATACTTTAAATTCTTCGGTCAATTGTGCATATCCATCTGATATTGTCCATTCCATGAGAACTACGATCGAAAATGGTCGGGGAAGATATCGGAGAGAGGCGCCAAGAACGAAAAATGGGGAAGAAATTATTTTGTATCACATGTGGCAAAATTTTGGAGAGCCATTATCTCCCGTAGTTGCAAATGAAATCGGAAGGAAACTGGCAGAAGAAGTTTTTCCAGACTTTCCTGTGGTTATTTCTACGCATACAAATACTGCATATACACACAACCATTTTGTTGTTTGTGCGTGGAATATTCATGGAAAGAAATGGAATGACTGTCACCGAACCAAACGGCTCATCCGCAGTGTTTCCGATCGTCTGTGTAAGGAATATGGTTTACAGGTCTTAGAGCATACAAAGGATATGCAGTTGGTCAAATATCAGGATTCAAATGGAAAAACACGGTATTATGAGCCTACTGATCGAAAGAATGTGTTGCTCCAAAAAAGAACGCAGAAAGCAACCTGTATGGATGATGTGGGAAGCTACCGGAACACAGAATCATATCAACAGTGGAAAGCTGAGAAATTATCAAATCAGGAGATCGTAAGACGTGATATTGATCGATTACTGCCAGATGCTTGTTCGTATGAGCATTTATTGATGTTACTCCGTGAATATGGATATACCATTCGAGACAAAAAGAAAAACGGTGACTGGTTGAGTCATATTTCTTTTTCTCCGCCAGAAGCAGGGAAAGGAGTACGGGACTCATCTTTGTCGGAGGATGGACGATATACACGGGAGCAGTTGACATACTTCATTGAAAACAGAGAAAAAGAACGAAAACAGACCCAGCTTCTTCTGGAGGAAGTGAAAGCGGAATTATCGCATGAGGAAAGAGAAAAAATTCCATATTCGACATCTTATCAATATGGAAAAATTGACATTCAATCACTGCATCCCAAGTGGAGAAAAACCAGTTCTTCGGAACAGCAGATAATATTTGTGAAACGTTCCGAAGCAGAACAGGATCTTGTTTATGATCTCAAACAAAAAGATCAATCGAATTTAAAATATGAAGAATGTCTGAAGAAGGAAATACAGGATGGATTAGACAGTCTGCATTTTCTGGAAACAACAGGATATGCCACATTACAGGAAGTACGGGTTGCATCTCGAAAGGTGTGGGCAGATTTTTACAATACGAAAGAGGCGGTGGAGCATATTGATACGTTGATAAAGAAATTAGGCATTATTCAGACACTTTCTTTGGAATGTGAAAAAACAGAAAAGAGAATCTTATCACACGCAAAGGATACCGTTTACATGCAGACAAAGTATGAGCAGGATTGCGAGTTGCTTGAAAAGTACAAAAAGTTAATCCAGAAATATAAAGTCGAAAATCCAGAAAAAATGCAGGAATATAAACAAAAATTGGAATTCTGTCAAAAGAAGAAACAAAAATTACAATTGGCAATAGACGTTCTGGAACACGAACAGCGGAATTTTGAAAAGTGCATAAAAACCTTAGAGCGGATTCAGGATACAACCGAAAGGGGAATGGAAGCAGAACAGAATCAAAGAGAAAATAAGACGAAAATAGAGACTATGATTGAGGAAAAACGGGAGAAAGAAAGAGCGCCAAATAAAAAGCAAAAAGAGAGTGAAAGATAATAGATATAAAAATGGGATATTATCCTCACAAGTGAGGACAATATCCCAAATTCTTTATGCTTGTCTTCCACCAGATATCAGCTTCCATATGACAGGGCAGTATTTAGACAGAATATTTCCTGTATAATGGCAAAATACAGTTACAATTACAGGAATCATTAAAAATATAAAACCACCAATATACATGCTGTTTCCAAAGGCAAGATTTCCTACTTTATTCAGGAACAACGCCATAATTTGGTGTACGGCATAAATAAGAAACGTGTTTTTCATCCATGTTCGGGCTTCCGGTAAAGGGAGCATACAAATCAAGTACCAGAGAAACGCAGCACCACATATTTTGTAAATATAGATCCAACCTGTTTGAACGTGTACAAAAGCAAATATAAAGCTAATACATGAACCCATGAGAAAAATCAGAGCGGGAATGTATGGCTTTTTAGGGGACACAGCTTCTTTCCAATGAATTCCAAGGTAACTTCCAATAAGATAATAGATACTCCATGAAAACACATCGTTTACATTGATCGGAAGATAAGGCGTTAACATTGCTGAAAAGTTAAGAATTAAAACAGCAAATATCACCATCAGTCCAATCCATTTTTGCTTCAAAATACCATAAATGACAGGACTCAAAAAAGAAAACAGAATCAAGTACAGCATAAACCAGAAAACCGGATTGTATTTGTAGAAGAAAACGGCATTTATGAATTCCGGTAATGAAAAAGGTACTGCGGTATCGAATAATTGTCCCAGGTATGGAATTTTCCGTGCTGTCAAGTGCAGAATATAATACAGAAAATTCCAGATGAAGAAAGGAATCACAAGACTAACAACTCTTCTCTTCAATTTTTCCGGTATTTTCTTCCACGTAAGATTTCTGTAAAAGAGATAACCGGAACACATGAAAAATCCTGGGACTGCAAGACAGGCAATCTGCTCGACTAAAAATGAAATCGAACGATTGATCCATGTTACAGGGGCTATAAAGATGTGCATATTCTGCGCATGAATGCACACAACCAGAATACACAGGATAAAGTTATACCATAGTATTTTGTTCTTAAAGGTTTCTTCTTTCATCATTTTCTCTCTTTTCCTTTTTATGTGGTTTTTTGCAGGCAAGTTCGTATAGTTCCTGTTCATTTTCGTGTAGAAATTGTTCAAAAAACGAGATTTCATTAGTAGAGTAGCCATGCTTAAAAATCCAAGTATACTCTGGTAAGGAACAACGGGCAGAGTCAAAGCCATCCTCGGTAGGGCGTTCAAAATGAACGATTACTTTTTGCACACCGTCTTCTATGATGAGATGTGAATGAACAATTTCTGTTTCATCTGGCAAGGTTTGGTATAGATACATCATACTTCTTTACCTCTCTTTTCTTTATAATGCTCATCTGATTTTAGGCGGAACGTAATAAAAGTAAATGGGAATGAGCACACCTATGCTGACTTACAAAAGTCTTATTACTTTTTATTTGTCATGTTTGAATTTTTGACAAAATAGAAGGATACCACATCCTAACACTAAAATCAATGGGATTATAACTAAACCTCTTTTTTCTGATGTATCATCTGATATGCCAGCTGCTTTTTTGGCTTCCTGCAATTTGTTGATTTCTGCTTTTCGTTTTGCTTTTTTATCCTTTTGCTCCTGTTTTAAATCAGCTTTTGAACCACCACTCTCAATATAATCTTTTCCCGTGATAAAATCAAATGCCGCTTTATGTTCCTGTACATAATCATATTGCCAATCCATCAATTTCAAATAAGCATCTGAAACTACAGTGGAATCTCCTTCTGTTCCATTCATTAAATTTACAATAGGAGAAGTAATTTTGTTATGAAATGCTTCTTTGCTACTGAAATATTTTTCCCAGTTTCCTAAGTTAATGTATTTCTGGATTCTTACATAGCTTTCGTAATACACGAACCTGTCATACTGGTTCATGTTAAACCAATCTTCCTCGGTCGCATTTTTTACTACATTTACAAAATCGTCAGCTCTTGACTGTGCTTCGTCATTGAAAAGTCCTAGATATCCTGTTGCAAAATCATTCCATGTTTCATCATTTTCAGTAAAAGATACTTTATCTAAAAATTCTTGAAATGCTTCATCTGCACTTTGATTTTTTGAAGCGTTTGTTTTTTGGCTTTCTTCTTTTTCTGAATCCTGTGTAGTTGATGTATTGGAAACATTCTGGTTATTATCCTGTGTCTGAGTGCTATCTGATGAACCACGCCCAATACTACCTCTGATACTTTCCACTTCTTTTTCTACTTCTTGTTTTTGTTTATCTGTATAAGTAATCTTCCAGTTAAACTCATATCCATTTGCAGTCGCAGGGAAATCCGTAATTTTTGTATTATCGCTATTTACAATCTGGTATCCCTCTTTCATTCCTTTAAACGTAATTTTATACGTTGTTGGAGCAGGTATTGTGAATTTGGGTTGATTTCCGCTTCCATAACTATTTGCTTTTGTCAAGTTCTATTTCTCCATTATGAAAAATCTTATAGGCAAGTTCGTATAGTTCCGGTTCGTTTTCGTGCAGAAGTTGTTCAAAAAGGGATATTTCATTAGCAGAGAAGCCGCGATCAAAAATCCCAGTATAATCAGGTAAGGTTCGATATGGATACATCATCAATTATCATATTTCCCTTTTTCTGAAAATATCAAATCAGAAAAGTAAACACAATAATTATATCATATACAACCATCCCATCTAAGCGTTCTTTTTAGATATGCCCCATCCCAGAGAATTACATTTTTTTCTTTTGCTTTTAATCGTGCTTTGGGGCTAAAACTTGTGTTTGTTACGGCAATTGCAATATCTGCATCATAGAGTTTACGGGCTTCGGCAACTTCTTCTATTGCACCACTTCCTTCCTTGAGTGTTTCATCAGCGTGATATTTAAACTGGAATACCACTTTTTGATCAGAATTTGTGTAGGCAAGAGCATCACATTTTTTATCCATAGTCAATTTACTGTTAATATGGGCATCTCGGTAGCCCTTGTCTGGAGTTAATTGACAAATAACACTTTCTACAAATTTTCGTCCTTTTTCGGCAGTGGTGATACTGACTTCAGATTGAACAATTTCAATGATGCGACTGCGAGGAATATAGCCATCAACGGGGTTCTCTTCTATGAGGGTGTGGTAAATATTTTTTTGTTGAGTTGTAGATTTATATCCAATATAATCAACAGCGCTAAAAGGAAGAAAGCTATCAAGTATTAAATGCTGAATTTGTGGAATACATTTATTCAAAAAGGTTAAATATCTATCAGCTTGAGCCAGTGAAAGTCCTATATGTTCTGCTAAGTAAATTCTTTTGGAAATCTTTTTTTCATGTAACATATTTTGAGCCATGTCTTTTTCATATTGATCTATACATTTTTTGCATTGCACAAGAAGGTTTCGGTATTGTTTGGCTGTATCATTACGTCGTTCATCTATTGTCATCGTATAAACTCCTTTATTTTATGAAGTGGACTGGTTTCAGTCCCATTATACCATAGTTGCCGACTAATATAAACATTAAATGGACTGAAATTAGTCCATTCGGGAGGAGAGTATGGAACAAAAGATTAAGCAAGATATTCAAATAGGAATAAATATTCGTAAAATCAGAAAGAAACGCCGATTAGGGCAAACAGATTTGGTCCGACTTTTGCAAATAGAGGGATGTGATATGACGAGAGAATGTCTGGTGAAAATAGAACGATGTGTGCAGCATATTCAAGCCAGTCAATTGCAGGCTATTAAAAAAGTATTGGATACTACTTATGACGTTCTCATTGATGGGATTGAAGAAGAGACGCAATAAAATAAAATTTGGCACAGAATAGCCAGGAAAAGAATTGAAAAGAAATAACATTACGCATATAATGTAAGTAAAGAATATTGTGATTATATATGAGCCATGCTATAGAAGGAGGTGTTGATATGGCAACTTCAAGTATTACAAAAAATTTTGTCATTTCTGGTGAAAAACAAGTAGAAAAATTTGCTAATGCCATTGAAGAATCCTATCAGGAATCTCTTCACAGAGCAACTACACCTGATTTAAGAATAACCTATTTACGAGGCTCTGATGAAGTGAAAAAATTTATGGCAAGAAGGAAAAAGTAAATGTATAACGATGTAACAGTCTTTAACATTCGTGAATACTTGTCTATCCAAGATGATAGGAATCTCGGAGAGGAAGAGTTGCGACAACTTCTCTCCGAGTTTTCATGTGAGAAGAATCCGGATGTAGAAAGATTTTTAAAAGAACAATCTATAGATTTCACCAAAAAGAATCAATCTGTGACATTTTTAGTGTTTTCCAATGAAGATGCAGCTTTGGTTGGGTATTTTACACTTGCAATCAAGCCGATCAGTGTAAAAGCCAAGAATTTCAGTAACACAATGAAACGCAAAATTGCCAGAGTTAGTGAACTGGATGAGATAAATGGTACATATACTCTTTCTGCATATCTTATAGCTCAACTTGGAAAAAATTTTCGGGATGGTTTGAATGAGAGAATTAGTGGAGAGCAATTGCTTCAGGCAGCTGTCGATACAATAAAAGAGTTGCAGTATATGGCAGGTGGTATGGTAGTTTTTCTTGAAGCGGAGGAAGAAGAAAAATTGATACATTTTTACCAAGAGAAGAATGGATTTAAGAGATTTGACACCAAGGAAGTAAAAGGCAGAACAGAAGATGCACATATGTTGGTGCAACTATTGAAGATTTTGTAGTGTATTGTTACTATGAGTATAGGTGTTAGCCTGAGTTTTATGATAGATCCTGATATTATAGGTTTGTCTTACAGATATAGATGTAAAGGGATTATGTAATCTATGTCAAGAATATTCTTGGCGCAGAACAACAGTGTATAGTTTAGAAAAGAATGGGAGAACTCACAACCTGAAATTGATATGATTCGTGTAATAGTTGATGCACATACTTCACAAAATTTAACCCAAACAGAACTTTCTAAACGTACTGAAAAAGACGATGCTTGAAATGCCGTACAGTATATGCTGTAATGGTGGTATCAACAATTTAAAAAGTTGATACCACCAAGAGCCTTTTATAATATTACCATGTATGGCAGTATCATATTTTTATTATAGCAGTCGGAAAGTACGGTGGTTGTAATAGTACAATTTTTAAAAGCGAATGGGAGTATGTGATGGATGATCTAAAAGAACACTCAAAAATTATTGAAAATTTTGTTGCCAGTGTACGCAGGCAGTTAAAAGATCATGCGTGTTGTGTTTATTCTAATAATATTCAATACAAATGTAATCTAAAAGAAAAAGAAGTGACGGTCGTTCCAGATGCATCCATTAGTTGTCGTGTTTATAATAAAAGGAAGTCTTCTTTTTTTGATATTCCAAGGCTTGTATTGGAAGTTATTTCTCCATCTACAGAGCAATATGATCATAATGAAAAAAAGGAGTTATATAGACAACAGGAAATTGATGAATACTGGATTTTAGATGGAGAAAAACGGAAGATAGAGATTTATACATTAGATTATGATCAGGATGGAAAACCACAGTACTATCTTTTTAATACTGTTACAGAGCAAAATAAAGATAAACTTTTTATTGTTCACTTTCCGCATATCAAAATGTGCTTTGATGAATTATTTGATGTGTTTTCAGACTGATAAATGAGTACATTTTGAGTACAAAAAAATAAATAAAAGGATAAAAGAAATAAAAAAACGTAGTTTGGATTGAAAAAAGATAAAAAGAATACGTGAAAAACTAGAATATAAGATTTTTTGAAACGAGTTTGAATAAATCGAGTTGCTTAAAAAAGCCAGTGTTTATGCGGGTTTCAGCGATTTCGATTAGTCTTTTGATAACAAATTGATAACAGTCATAGCAAGTGCCATTATTCTTGTTATCCAGTGGTTTATGGGTAACGGAACAATTAACAGGTGGCTTGCAGACTAAAGTTCGGAGCTTGGCTCTGAACAAATTCCATATTATAAACTAAGCCCTTAGCTGTGGTTAATAACCATAGTTAAGGGCTTTTTTGTCGTTGCCAAAGCATCTGTAGGGAGCTGCCAGTGGCAGGTCCTGTAGGTGCTTATTTATCTTTCAAGTGGTCTTTGAATGCTTCCACGAGAGCGTCACTTAATTCCTGTGATGGAACTTTTGCCCAACGCTGTGTGGTGTCGAACTCTGGATAATGGTAACGCCAGTTATCGTATTCTTCTCTGTTGATTTCTTCGGAAGATAGCTTGTCTGCCTGTTCTTTCCAAGCATACAGCATTTTGAGGAGTTCATATGCTTCTCTGCCTTTGTCCTTGTTGACCTTTAAGCATACCTCTCCGTCTGCTTCACTGACAGTAAGACCGTAAATATCTTCAAGGGTAAACAGAGTGTGCATAAGACCGATATAGCTGTCTATGTCAGGAACATCAAGAGCCTGTGGAGAAACATCAAGCACCTGTGCCAATGCATTTGTAAGGTCTGCTTTCGGTTTGCGTGTACCAGTTTCGTACTGTGCCAAACGCACATCAGCACTCTTTTCTGGAAAACCGATTGCTGTACCGAGATACTTTTGTGTCATACCACGCATTAGTCTGAAAAAATGTATTCTTTCGCTGATAGCCATAATGATACGCTCCTTTTATATTTAGTGAAATAAGTATAGCAGAAATGTTTAGTGGAAGTCAAGAAAAACCGAAACAAAAATGTTTAATATTTTCTTTGCAACCACTTGACAATAGCAAATATGTTTAGTAAAATAAATTACGAATTAAACAAATATGCTTAATGCGACAACTGAATGACCGTCCGAAAAGCCAAACCGCCAAGACCTCGTCGGAGCAAGTTCCGTATCGTTCGCTTGTGTGCAAGCACAAAAGCTCATTCGCTGCACTGCTCCTCCTCTTCCCCAAAAGTCTCCGACTTTTCGGGAACCCCTATACGAGCGAGCGCCTGATGTACTGCGGTGCATTGGGACAGCACAGCGCCTGCCGACAAGCAGGAGTGCCTGTTGGAACTTTAACACGGAGAAAGCGGCAAGCAAAAAATTATTTTAAGAAAGGAAGAAAAAGGATATGGAAAACAGATTTATCCGAGCCGAAGATGTGGCTCAGGAACTAAACGTATCAAAACCTTATGCATATAAACTCATCAGACAATTAAATGAGGAATTGAAAGCAAAGGGCTTTATTACGATTGCAGGGCGTGTAAATCGCCAGTATTTTTACGAAAGGCTCTACGGAGCAGGAAAGGGGGAAATGTAAATGCCGGTATTTAAGAATGAAGATAACGGTACTTGGTATGTGATGGCAAGGTATGTGAACTGGAAAGGGGAACGCAAGCAGAAATGCAAGCGTGGCTTTGCTACCAAACGAGAAGCACAGGAATGGGAAAGAATGTTCAAATTGCAGACTTCTTCAGACCTTGATATGAGTTTTGAAGCCTTTACGGAGCTTTATATCAATGATGTGAAGAACCGTTTGAAGGAAAACACGTGGCTTACCAAAGAGCATATCATACGCACAAAGATACTTCCGTATTTCGGGAAACTGAAAATCAGCGAGATTTCCACAAAGGAGATTATTACTTGGCAGAATGAAATGCTTGCCTATCGTGATGAGAAGAAAAAGCCTTATTCACAGACGTATCTGAAAACGCTGCACAATCAGTTGTCCGCCATTTTCAATCACGCTGTCCGCTACTATGAACTGCGTTCCAATCCTGCGGCAAAGGTGGGAAATATGGGACGTGAGGAACACAAGGAAATGCTGTTCTGGACAAAGGAAGAATACAAGAAATTCTCTTTTGAGATGATGGACAAGCCTGTTTCCTTTTATGCGTTTGAAATGCTTTACTGGTGCGGTATCCGAGAGGGCGAGCTGTTAGCTTTGACTCCGGCAGATTTCAACTTTGATAAGGAAACAGTCACAATCAATAAATCCTATCAGCGTTTGAAAGGGCAGGATGTGATTACTTCTCCGAAAACGAAAAAGAGCAACCGCACGATTAAAATGCCGAAGTTTCTGTGTGAGGAAATGAAAGAATATCTCGGTATGCTTTACGGATTGAAGAAGAAAGACCGTATCTTTACGGTGACGAAAAGCTATCTTCATCACGAGATGGACAGAGGGGCAAAGGCGGCAGGCGTGAAGCGTATCCGCATTCACGATCTCCGTCACAGCCACATTTCACTCTTGATTGATATGGGCTTTTCTGCGGTGGCGATTGCTGACCGAGTTGGTCACGAAAGTATTGATATTACTTATCAGTACGCACACCTCTTTCCGTCAAAGCAGATTGAGATGGCAGAAAAATTAGATGATTTAGGGAAAGGAGATTTTGAAAATGTCAGCTAAGAACAGAGATAACAAAAATCGTTGGAGGAATATCACAGTAGGGTTTCGAGTATCGCCCGAAGAAAACGAACTCATTAACAGAGCTGTAGCTCTATCAGGATTGCCAAAACAGGAGTATTGTTACCGCCGTTGCTTAAATCAGGATGTGGTGGTACAGGGCAATCCGAGAGTGTATAAGGCGTTGAAAACGGAATTTGCCACAGTCCTTGCGGAACTGAAAAGGATTGAAGCAGGAAAAGGTGTGGATGATGAACTGCTGAGTGTAATAGAACTGATTTCCATTATTCTCGGCGGTTTGAAAGGAGAGGATGCGAATGGAGAATAAAAAAGAAATGACTATTCCAAATGTATCTGCGGCAACAGATGCGGAACAGTCACTTTCCAAATGTACTGACAATAGTATAGTCAATCAGGATACGGATTTCAAGGGGTACGAGCAATCTTTTGAAGAAATGCAAAGGGAAATACTCAGACAGTTAGACCCTTCCTATCTGAAAACAGTATCAATGACAACGCTGTATGATACGGTGTTTGAGGTTCAGACACCACTTATCGACGGTCTGCTCCAAAGGGGAACTTACCTTTTCGTAGGTTCCCCGAAAGTGGGAAAGAGCTTTATGATGGCACAGCTTGCCTATCATATCAGCACAGGCACACCGCTTTGGGAGTATAAGGTGCGTAAGGCAACGGTGCTTTATTTTGCCCTTGAAGATGATTACCCACGTTTGCAGAAGCGATTGTTTCAGATGTTCGGTGCAAAGGAGACAGGCAATCTGTATTTCGCAACGGAATGTAAAACGGTCAATGGCGGACTGGAAGAACAGATAAGAGGGTTTATGAGGGAACACCCAGACACAGGCTTGATTATCATAGACACCTTAAAGCGTGTGCGTGAAGCAGGCGGAGCAGATTACAGCTACGCAAGTGATTATGATGTTGTGGCAAGGCTGAAAGCGTTGGCAGACAGTTACAAGGTTTCAATGCTTATTGTTCATCATACACGCAAACAAAAATCGGAAGATATATTCGATATGATTTCAGGCACGAATGGTCTGATGGGTGCGGCAGACGGTGCATTTGTTCTCAGTAAGGACAAGCGTACTTCCAACAATGCCACACTTGATGTTGCTGGCAGAGACCAGCAGGATATGAAAATCCATCTTGTAAGGGACAGCGAGCGATTGGTGTGGAACTTTGCAAAATCGGAAACGGAGATGTGGAAAGAACCGCCCGAACCTCTGCTTGAGAAGATAGCGGATACGCTCTTTTCGGAAAGTGACAGATGGGAAGGAACTGCTTCGGAACTTTGCGAAAGGCTTGCGGTGGATATAAAGCCGAATGTACTTTCTTTAAGGCTCAGTATCAACGCAAGCAGGCTGTTTCGTGATTACGGTATCCGTTATCAGAACAGCCGCACACACGACGGAAGAAAGGTTTCACTTTGGAAAGAAACCGAGCAGACGGCGTGACAAACGGTGTCAAAGGTGTCAATGTTTTTGAGAGCAGCACGCTGTGAAAAACATTGTCACCATCGTCACACTTTGACACCGGATAAAGTTTAGGGGAGTGTGCAGAGAGTGCCTTTTCAAAGGCGGCTCTTTGGTCTCGCCTGCTGGCTCGGTCGGTTCGCAGGCGTGTGTGCCACCGGCACACGCTCACCCCTCGGAGAGCCTTCGGAGAACGCAAAACCTGTTTACAGGTCGCATTTTTGATGGGTGTACCCGTCAAAAGTGCTTTTGCGTTACTTTTGACAAAAGTAACAAAACCTGAGAATGTTGAAATTTACAGATGGGAGATGAAAAAATGCAGAGAACGATAAGTGCAATGGTCGGTAAAGGCTCGGTCAATCACAATAGCCGAAAGTTCCGAGCAGAAAATGTAGACGGAACTCGTACTCATCTCAATATCGACTACTGCAATGAAAATATAAAGACAGTTTATCACGAATTGTTTGATGAAGCATTGGAAAGATACAATGCCAAGCAGATAAGGTCAGACCGAAAGATAAAAGATTATTATGAAAAAATCCGAAGTTCCAAGCAGGAAAAACCGTTCCACGAAATCATTTTACAGGTGGGCGGTAAGGGAAATATGAACGCCGATACGGAAAACGGAGAACTGGCAAAGCAGATTTTAGATGAATACTATCAGGGTTTTCAGGAGCGAAATCCACAGCTTCGGGTGTTCTCGGCTCATCTGCATATGGATGAAGCTACACCACATCTGCACATAGATTTTGTACCTTTTACCACAGGCAGCAAGCGTGGACTTGATACAAGAGTGTCACTAAAGCAGGCTCTTGCAACGCAAGGTTTTAAGGGCGGCAGTCGTGGCGATACGGAGTGGTCGCAATGGATACAGTCCGAAAAAGAACAGCTTGCGGCGGTGATGGAACGTTATGGGATTGAGTGGGAACATTTAGGCACACACGAAAAACATCTTTCTGTTTTGGATTATAAAAAGCAGGAAAGAGAAAAAGAAGTGGCGGCATTAGGTGCGAAAATCGAGCAGAAACAGATTGAATTTGATGTGTTGTCGGAACGAGTATTGAACTATGATAAGGCAAAAGACGAGCTGTCAAATCTTGAAATAGAGCTTGATACTGCACCGAAATATCAGTTGCCAGAACCAGAGAAATTTATGACTGCAAAGGCATATAAAACCAAAATGGCAGAGCCGGTTGTAAGGAAATTGAAGCAACTTGTCAAAACGGTGCTTGCCCGCTGCTTTGAGGGGTGGGACAACTATCATAGGCTGAATACAGCGAATGCACAGTTATACCGCACCAATCAGCGTTTGGAGAAAGTCAATGAAAGATTGACCGAAGAAAACAAAATCCTAAAAGCAGAAAATAAAGATTACAGCCTGCTCCGTAAGGTTTTTGGTCGCAAACAGATAGATGATTTGTTGGAGCAGGCAAGAACAGTTAAAGGTCGCAAGCGTGATAATACACGATCACGATAGACAAAAATCACAGGAGGAAAAGGAAAATGACAAAGACAATTTTTGAAGAAATGGGCGGAACTTATAGACAGGTGGGTGATTATTTATTGCCGAACATCACAGTACCAGCCGAAGAAGAAATAGAGCCGATTGGTTTATGGGGGAAACGACATGCAAGGCATTTAAAGGAACACTATAAAGTGTTATATATGAACCTGCTGACAAGCGGAAAGCTGCATAGTTATCTTGCAGAAGTCGATAAGCAAGCAGAGGATATGTTTCTTCGACTGGTAAAGGAATATGCCGACAGACAAGATGTGACGGAACAATTAAAGAAAGATAATCCCTACGAATGGATTGGAAGAATGAATAATATTCAGGCTTGTGTGAGGGAAGTTGTAGGAACGGAGTTGATTTACACATAAGCGTTTTACGGTATGGTGCTCCTGCGTTTGCTGGAGTGCTGTGGTTGTGGTTGTAAAGAGGTTGTGAAAGATTGAATTTCGTAATGGTTGGATGTATAATTAGGAAGTGAAAATTTTAATTTGCACTTCCATAAGGTGAAATGTATTGACACAAAAAATACAGTATGATAGTATTGCCATTAGAAGAAAGAAAGGCACATTTTGTGTAAGGTGAGGAAATGATTAATAGATAATTTGATTTAAGTAAGACACATATAGTTATTGAGCCTGTAGAGAATAGGTTTGTTTTGTGTACGCTTAAGTTGGATTATCGCAAGAGGCATTTCCTTTGTTTTCCTTTTGGAAAAGAAATAAGGGTCTATTTAGCGAGTCTATTTTTGCGTATGCAAAAAAGACTCGTTTTTGTGTGTTCAAAATAATAATTGGCTCAGACTTCGAAAAGGAGAAACTTTAATGTTGCAGATAAAAAAATTAAATTTAACACATAAAAAAGACCTGAGAATAATTCTTAATGATTTCAACCTTGTGCTAAATGATGGAGATAAGGCAGTTATTATTGGAGAAGAGGGAAATGGGAAATCGACATTAATGAAGTGGATATACAATCCGTCGCTTGTAGAAAACTATATAGAAGCAGATGGGGAAAGGATAATGGGACACGAACGTCTTGGTTATCTTCCGCAGGAGATGCTCGATGAAGATAAGGAAAAAACAATATACGAATATTTTTCTGAAGAGGAAATATTCTGGGAGAAAACGCCTAAAGAATTGTCTGTTATTGCGGGAAAATTTGGAATGAAAAATGATTTTTTCTACAGTAACCAGACAATGGGTAGTCTTTCAGGAGGCGAAAAAGTCAAGACACAACTTATGAGGCTTTTCATTCGCGATGTTTCTGTGCTGTTGTTGGACGAACCTTCCAATGACATCGACATTGCGACGCTTACATTACTGGAAAAAATCATAAATGACTGGAAGCACATTGTGCTTTTTATTTCACACGATGAAACGCTGATAGAGCGTACTGCCAACATGGTGATACATATCGAGCAGATTATACGAAAAACAAAGGCGAGATATACCGTGGCAAAGCTTCCCTATAGACGCTATGTGGAAGAACGGCTTCATAAATTTGAAATCCAAAAACAGCGGGCACTGAGTGACCGTAGGGAGAAAAAGATTCGCGATGAAAAATATCAAAGAGTTATGCAGAGTGTACAAGGTGCATTAAGAAGTTGTACCAGACAAGCACCGTCTGTTGCCAAAAACTTAAAGGACAAAATGCATACGGTTAAGGCAATGGAACGAAGATTTGAAAAAGAAGATGAAAATATGACTCAGATGCCGGAACAGGAAGAAGCAATCTTTGTCAAATTAGGGGATGAAAACTCACACATTCCCGCAGGAAAAACGGTCATAGAATATGAACTTTCAAAGCTTGTGACTCCGGATGGCAAAAGAATTTTAGCAGAAGGAATTCATTTAAAAATAAAAGGTTCAGAAAAAATCTGTATGATAGGAGCCAACGGGGCAGGAAAAACGACTCTTCTAAAAAAGATAGCGGAAGAACTCCTAAATCGGAATGACATTAAAGCAGAATATATGCCTCAAACTTATGAAGACCTGCTGGATTTGGATGTTACACCGGTTGATTACCTTGATAAAACAGGAGATAAAGAAGAGCGTACAAGAATTAGAACATACCTTGGTTCACTTAAATACACACCAGATGAAATGGAGCATCCGATTCGGGAGTTATCAGGCGGACAAAAGGCGAAAGTGCTTCTCTTGAGGATGAGCTTAAGTGGTGCAAATGTTCTTATTCTGGATGAACCGACAAGAAATTTTTCACCATTGTCCGGTCCGGTAATAAGAAAAATGCTCCGAGAATTTCCGGGGGCTGTCATTAGCATTTCTCACGATAGAAAGTATATTGAAGAGGTGTGCGATAAAATATATCAGCTAAATCCTAATGGATTACAGCTAATTGGTGATTGATAACAAAAAGGATGAAAGACTGACAAATTTCAGGCTTTTAGTGAGTTGGAAAGCATACAAAGATTTGAATTTGGAGGATAGATTATGGTACGTACAGAAGATGCATGTGAAATTATAAAATATGCTTTGCAAAACGAAATTAAAGTATATTTAGATGGCGGATGGGGTGTTGATGCACTTCTTAAAAGAGAATCAAGAATACACAATGATATTGATTTGTTTGTTGAACTGAAACATTATCATGATTATATTTATGTGATTAAGCAGCATGGATTTGAGGAAGTAAATACTGATTATACAACGGATGGTCATACTGTCTGGAAAGATGATAAACAAAGAATCATTGATTTACATTGTTTTGAATTTACAGATGACGGAATTGTTTATGAGGGAGATATATTTCCATCAAAAACTTTTTCCGGTATTGGAAAAGTTGGAGATATAACTGTTTCTTGTATTGAACCATTGAGTCAGGTAATGCTTCATTTGGGATATGAACACGATAAAAATGATGTGCATGATGTGATGCTGTTGTGTGAAACATTTCAAATAGCAATACCAGATGAATATAAGGAAAAGTAAAATTTCAGTTTTGTGTTGAATCTCTAAGCAAAATAGCTTATAATTTGACATGCTACATATAGTTATTATCCACAGTTATCGAGTAGGTGTTATCAATGCCGATAACAAAATGATAACATTAGCTCGTATAGGCAGGATAATATGGATATATCAAATAATCAAAAGAACGAGAAACATTACAGAGAATAATTCCTAAACAAAAAGCGTTAGTCTTTGTAGAGTTCGAATAAGGGGCCCCCTTCAGAAAGCCAGTAAAACCGGTACTTGCAAGCAAATTTGTTTAAGTTCTGGCAACGAATCGGCAACTTAAGGGTCTTATTCAAAGAATAATGCATATCTTATTTCATATTAAAACCTTACTGATCTTCAGTTTAAAAAGCTGAAGGACAGTAAGGTTTTTTTAGTTCTGATCATTTATTTTCATTTGTAAACAGATCACTGAGTTCCTGAGATGGTATTCTGGCCCATTTGGAGTATGTGTCCAGTGCCGGGTACCTGTATCTCCACTCATCGTATTCATCCTTGCTGATTTCCCCTTTTTCCAGTTTCTCCGCCTGTTGCTGCCATGAAGAAAACATGTCAAACAACGAAGAGAAGGAGGTGTTGGATTTATCTAGACAGAGGCAGAGTTCCCCGTCAATATCTTTGATCTTCAAGCCGTACATATCTTCCAGGGCAAAAAGGGTATGCATCAGGCCGACATAGGTGTCAATATCAGGCACGGTAAGGGCACGTGAATCCACATGAAAAATCTGTGCCAGCTGGTTGATCAGATCTTGTTTCGGGGATCTTGCCTCGGATTCATATTGTGCCATGCGTACATCAGATGTTCTTCCGGTAAAACCAAGTTTCTCTCCGAGCTGTTTTTGCGTCAGCCCTATTTTGGTACGGAAGAATCGGATTCGTTTTCCAGTTGCCATGGTAAAGCCTCCTTAAATTAATTTGTTTAGTAAAAGTATAACATGGGCAATATGGAAGAACAAGAATAAAATTAAACAAAAAAGTTTAAGTTTCTCTTTCTGAAAGTATTGACTTAAACAAATATGTTTAGTATTATGGTTATGCAGGAACTTAAACAAAAAGAGTTAAGAAAGGAGAAAAACTATGGATGAAAAAACATTTATGACAGTGGATGATGTTGCAAAGGAGATGAGCGTATCTAAATCCTACGCCTACAAGGTAGTGAGGCAGCTTAATAAGGAGCTGAATGATATGGGCTATCTGACTGTGGGAGGAAGAGTAAATACGAATTATTTCCTAAAAAAAGTATGCTACAGAGAATGATGAGAGAGGAGTGATGATATGTCTGTATACAAAGACGAAAAAAATGGTACCTGGCGATGTATTTACCGTTATACCAATTGGAAGGGCGAGAGGAAGCAGACCCAGAAAAGAGGATTCCGCACCAAAAGAGAGGCTCAGGCCTGGGAACGGGAAGAACTGTTAAAACAGGGTGCCAAACTGGATATGACCTTTGAGAGCTTTTACGATATTTATTCGAATAACAAGAAAGCAAGAGTGAAGGAAAGCACCTGGGAGATCAAAGGCAATCTGGTAAGGACCAAGATTCTGCCTTATTTCGGGCAAAGAAAAATTGCTGAGATTACACCCAAGGATGTGATTGCATGGCAGAATGAACTGCTGAAATACAGAGACGAGAAAGGCAAGCCTTATTCAGGAGAATATCTGAGAACAATCCATGCACAGCTGTCCGCTATTTTCAATCATGCGGTGAACTTTTATAACCTGCCCAATAATCCTGCAAAAAGGGCCGGAGGGTTCAAAGCAGAGAAACCGAAAGAAGTGGAGATCTGGACTCAGGAGGAGTATCTGAGATTTTCCGCAACCATGATGGATAAGCCAAGATCTTTCTACGCATTTGAGATGCTGTACTGGTGCGGGTTACGATCCGGAGAGCTGCTGGCTTTGACAGCATCAGATTTTGACCTGGAGGCAAAAACCGTGAAGATCAGCAAGACATTTCACCGTTCAAAGGGAAGAGATATTATCACATCGCCCAAAACGGTGAAAAGCAACAGAATCATTAAAATGCCGCTTTTCCTGTGTGAATCCATGAAGGAATATATGGCAATGTTCTATAATCTGCAGCCGGGAGAGAGAATTTTTCCTTTTACCAAATCGTATCTGGATCACGAACTTCGGAGAGGAGCAAAAGAAGCCGGATTAAAAAGGATTAAAGTACATGCACTCCGTCACAGCCATGTGTCCTTAATGATCCATATGGGATTTACTCCATTTGAGATTACTGAAAGGATGGGGCATGAAGCTGAAAAGATCACACTGAAATATGCACACTTGTTTCCGGATGTTCAGGATAAGATGGCTGAGAGACTTGAACAGGAGCGCATGAACATGGAAAAGGAGGATCTCTATGCAAAAATCCAAAGATAGTAAAGGAAGGTGGAGAAACCGGACAGTTGCATTCCGTGTTTCACAAAGAGAGTGGGAGATGATAGACGGCATGGTTTCGCTGTCGGGACTTCAGAAACAGGATTATATTCTCAGAAAACTGATGGACTGGGAAGTAACCATACAGGGAAGTTCCAGAATCTATAAAGCACTGAAGGTACAGATGGACAAGATCTATCAGGAATTGAAAAGGCTGGAAACCGGAGAAAGACCGGATGAAGATTTATTAACAACCCTGCAGATGGTGGCTCTGACATTGAACGGGATGAAGGAGGAATCACAGCATGCAGAGATCAGGAAGTGTTTCTGAAAAAAAGAAAATGTCCCTGCTGGTAACAAGGACATTCTCGCACTAGATGAAAAAAACTAATGCGGGCTCTGGTAAAGCCCCATAAACAGAAAACCTTCCTTCTACGGGAGGAGTCTGCCTAAATGCAAATAGTTCTATTTGCATTATAGCAAATTCCTCCTGTGAATGAAAGAAAAAATATGACAAAGGAGGAAAAGACATGAACATTTTTAAAGAAATCAAAGAGTATCTTACTGCTTTGCAGGCTGCGGAACAGTATGGAATCAAGATCAACCGGAATAAGATGGCATGCTGCCCCTTCCATGATGATCACCATCCCAGTATGAAGATTGACCAGAACTACTATTGTTTTGCCTGCGGAGCAAAAGGAGACGTTATAGATTTTACTTCCAGACTATTCGGAATATCCCAGTTCGAGGCGGCACAGAAGCTGATCACAGATTTTGGACTGCCGATCAGGTCTGAAAAGAAGACACATGCACCGGGGAAGTCCCAGAACAGGGCATCCTCAATGGTACAAAGTCGGTATCATTTTTCTGTAAAAAACAAGATCCTGGACTGGAAAAATCATGCGGTAAAGGTTTTGACTGATTATCTGTCGTGGATCAGATTCTGGAAGAAATTTTACTCATCGCGACAGGATCCTTTTGAGGAGGAACATTTTCTGGAGGCACTGAGTAATGAGTGGAAGATCAATGCATATCTGGATATCCTGCTGGCCGGAAGCGGAGAAGAGATTGCCCAATTCTTTATGGACAAGAGGAAGGAGGTGGCGGAGATTGAGCAGCGAATGGAAGAATATCAGCGAGGAGTCCTGGAAGAAATTAGAAAAGATTGTAGAGGATGAAATGCTGAGTACAGAAGAGATCCGCGGATCCCTGGAAGTAACGGAGAAAGGACGGATCCGGCAGTCTATCCAGAATTGCAAACATGTGTTGGAACATGATCCCTGCCTGAAAGGCGCCATCTGCAGAAATGAGATGACCTGTCAGATTGATATTAAGAAAAAAGTGCCATGGAAGAGAAGAGGTGTTCAGATGACAGATACGGATATGAACAACCTGTCTCTCTACCTGGAAAAAAATTACGGACTGACCAGTGACCGGGTGATTACCAAAGCCGTGGACATTGTGGCAAATAATAACAGCTTTCATCCCATCATTGATTTTCTGGAAGGGCTTACCTGGGATGGAACGCCCAGGATCAGTCATATGCTGACACATTTTTTCGGAGCAGAGGATCAGAAGTATACCGGGGAAATCATGAAGATGCACATGATGGCAGCTATCAGCAGACTGTATGAACCGGGAACCAAATATGATATCATGCTCTGCCTAGTAGGCGGACAGGGAACGGGAAAATCTACCTTTTTCAAGTATCTGGCAATTAAGGATGAGTGGTTCACGGACGATATGAAACGGCTGGATGACAAGAAGGTTTATGAATATCTGCAGGGCCACTGGATCGTGGAAATGTCGGAAATGAATGCAGTGGCCAATGCCAAGAGTATTGAGGAAACCAAATCTTTTCTGAGCAGACAGAAGGACACATACCGAATCCCGTATGAAAGGCGGGCGGAGGATCGGTACCGCCAGTGTGTATTCTGCGGGACCTCCAATGACCTGGCATTCCTTCCTTTTGACAGGACCGGAAACCGGCGGTTCGGTCCGGTGAAAGTATGCCCGGAAAAAGCGGAAGTGACGGTATATAAAAATGAGAAGGAATCCAGAGGGTATATTATCCAGGCATGGGCGGAGGCGATGGTGATCTATAAGACGGAGAAGATCCTGCTGACCTTCTCCCCGGATATGGAAGACTATGTGAAATCCCTGCAGAAAGATTTTATGCCGGAGGATACACAGACCGGAATGATCCAGGCTTTTCTGGACAACTACGAAGAGGATTATGTGTGCTCTACCATCATCTACCAGGAAGTGTTTCATCAGGAAGGCATTGTGCCGAAATGGCAATCAAAAGAGATCGGAGATCTGATGGACAATGAGATCACCGGATGGGAAAAACATGGAAATCACCGGTTCTCCGGGGGATTGGGAACTCAGCGTTCATGGAAACGGATCCGTCCGAAAAAAGATCCAGATGGATTCATGAAAGTGGATGAAAATGAGGGGTTACCTTTTGAGTAAAAGTTAACTTTAAAAATGTTTTGAGCCTTGTTCACAAAAGTTTGTTCACAAGTTTGTGAACAGGGAAGTGTGAACAGGAAGAAAAAAACTTTGAAAGTTAAAAACACAGGAATGAAATAAGGCCCGGATACGGGCAGAAAGAAAAAGGCGGATACGCCAGAAACTAAGCCCTCGGCGATTGAGAGCGAAATACACCCATCGCACAAATCTGACGATTTATACTCTGTGTATTTCGCGATTGCATCGAGCCTTTCCCTTAAGAAACTGCCACCGGCATTTCCTTAAGGGAATCCTCCGGAAGGCCTTGCGGGGCAGACCGGCGTGTAAACAGAGGGATGATCTGACGTACCACTGCCGGAAAGGAGATACATGACAAATGGAAAAAACAGTTTTCTTCAGGTGGTCAAACTGCCTAATGTTAGAGGAAGGGTGCGTTATATCTCGGATCCGAAACGACAGGAAAATTTATATGCCACCTTTACAAATGTGGAGCCAAAATATTGGACTTACCTCTCAAAAGAAAATCAGGAGGATTTCAGAAAAAGCGGTACAGAGGGCAAATGCATTGAGGCGAGAGAGCTGATCATCATGCTGCCGCCAAGCCTGATCCAATATGATCCGGATATGCTGCTAAAATATTTTTCCGCAAAGTTTGTGGAGAAGTATGATGTGGCGGTGGTAAGCGCTCTTCACCATAATAAGGCAAAAACCAATCTTCACATTCATCTGATCTTTTCCGAAAGGCAGGCGTTTGATGTTCCGGAAAGAAAGATTGCTGCAAGGAATCTGTTCTATGCTGAAAACGGGAAACACGTCCGGACGAAGAAAGAGATCCTGGATGAACGTGGAGAGATCCGGCCGGGATGCAGGATCGTTAAGAAGGGAGAAGTTTATGAAACCAATCTTTTCAAACCAAAAAACCAGGAATTCAAGTCCAAGAAGTTTACGGAAGAAATGAAATACTACTATACGGATCTTATCAATGAACTGGTAAAAGATCCGGCAGAGAAGTTAAAGGTGTTTGATAAGAACAGTCCTTATCTGCCGACCAGAAAGATTGGAAAGAACAATCCAAAGGCAGAGGAGATCCGAATTGATAATTATCTCCGGCAGGAATGGAATCATATGGTGGACCGGGCAGTGACGGAAGGCGTGACAGAGGAAGAATTGTGCCAGGTGAAGAAAAAAGAGATCACTGTGCCAGCTCAAGAATCGATCATGAAGGAAGGATGGAAACCGGATCAGTTCCGAAAGATCCTGCAGAAAGCGATTGGGAAACTGAGGGGATTCATTCAGTTTATGAAAGAGATCCGGAACGGAGAATTTGACGCAAGAGGAAACCCGCTGATCCGCCATGATCTGAGATTTGATGTGACACCGGCACCACTACCGGAGTCGGCAAAAGGAGAAAGACCATCTTCCGCTCTACAGGAAGCGGAAGTAATGAGACTGGATTGTATTTTGCAGAAGATGAAGAAAGCAGAACAGAAGATTTACGCCATTGAGAAAGCAAAGCTCAGGCTGGAGAAAGATCTGAAAGAAGTGCAGAAAAAATGGTTTCATGGGAAAGAGAAGAAAGAACTGGAGCAGAAGATCGCCGGAAAACGGCAGGAGCTGAAGAAATCCCAGGAGACTTTAAGCGAGATTCCTAAAATGCAGGGATATGAAAATGCACTGGAAGTAAAGAAAGCCTATAAAGCTGCAGTTACTGAACTGGAAGGTGTGCGGAAACTTCAGAGTGAATGGGATCAGAAGGGAATCCCGGAAAAGAAGTACTGGGTGATCAAAGCTAACGTTCCAGAGCAGACAAAGCAGAAAAGTATTCATGAACGTCTGGAAGAAAAGAAACGAGACGTGGAGCAGAAACAGAAAAAAGAACGGAAAAGGAGTCATGGAAGAGATTGTCTGTAGAATTAGGTTTTGATGTGATAGAGGAGGAATTAGGAGTGTACATCGAAAAGATATTTGAAAGAGCAACCATACGGGGAATAGCGGATTATCTTTTGTTTGGGAGTGGACCAGACGAAGATAACAGGAGTTATGAGGAACGGTTGGAGGAACCGTATCTTAGATTTGAAAAGGCAGTAGCAAAATATGATAAGAATCCCACATCGGAGCTGCTGGATCTTTCCAATGAAGTGACCAGTGAAACTGCCAGTGTGTATATGGAGATAGGGATTCAGGTGGGGGTATTATTGATGATGGATATTATAAAAAATGTAAACCAGGAGCAAAATAAAGAAATAAATTAGAAATGCAAGATCCTCTTCCGGAATTTCCGGGAGGGGATTTGTAATTTGAAGATTGATTTGAGAAACAATTTATATACTAGGTTTTAAACTCGTCATTTCCCAATTAATCTCGTCAAAATATTGAAAATGACGAGATTAAAATTGATTATGACGATGTTATATGATAAGATGAAACTAAGTTAAGTTTGAGATTTTGTAAGGAGATTTCATGAGAACTTTTGATTATAAGAAAAGATATGAACGTTTATTACAACCGGACATCGTTGCTTTAGTGGCACAGATTCATGAGTATAAAGGGGAGCAGACGCTGTTTGTGGAGGCAAAAGCAGATACGCTTACCCAGCTGCTGGAAGTTGCAAAAATTCAGAGTACGGAGGCATCCAATAAAATCGAAGGAATCTATACTTCGGATGATCGTTTGAAAAAAATCGTTCGTGATAAGACGATGCCGAAAACAAGAAGTGAGAAAGAAATTGCGGGTTATCGAGATGTGTTAAATACGATACATCAAAATTATGATTATATACCCGTAAAATCATCCATCTTCCTTCAACTGCATCGGGATTTGTATAAATTCGCAGGAAATGCGGGCGGCAGTTTTAAGTCATCCGATAATGTGATTGCACAGGAGGATGAACAGGGAAATAAATCGATACGATTTCAGCCGGTTCCGGCATGGGAAACGCCGGCATATATCGACGCAATCTGTGATGCCTTTCAGGATGCCTGCAAGGATTCCCAGTGTGATCCATTGATTCTGATCCCTATGTTTATATTGGATTTCTTGTGTATTCATCCGTTTAATGATGGAAATGGACGTATGAGTCGTTTGCTGACGCTGCTTTTGTTATACCGGGCAGGATATATTGTAGGAATGTATATCAGTATTGAAAAGCTGATTGAACAGACAAAAGAAACTTATTATGAAACTCTGCAGGAGAGTTCTTATAACTGGCATGAAGAGGAAAATGATGATGCACCATTTGTCCGGTATATGCTGGGAGTCATTGTTGCAGCTTACCGTGATTTTTCATCCAGAGTACAGCTGCTAGCTACCAGCGGGATGTCGAAACCTGAGCGTATTCGTGAGATTGTGCGTGGGTCTATAGGAAAGATGACAAGAGCGCAGATTATGGAGAAATGCCCGGATATCAGCCGTGTAACGGTAGAACGTGCTTTGACAGACATGGTGAAAAAAGGTGAAATATTAAAAATCGGAGGCGGTCGTTATACTGCCTATATATGGAACAGGGAGAATGAATCGTATGATAACAGGTGAATTAAAAAATAAAATTGATGGCTTATGGGAAATATTCTGGACCGGAGGACTTACCAACCCGCTAGATGTGATTGAACAGATGACATATCTGATGTTTATCCGTGATCTGGACGATGCAGATAATCTTCATATCAAAGAAAGCGCAATGCTTGGTCTTCCATATGAGAGCATTTTTGCAGAAGAAGTCCTGATCGGGGATCGCCGGATTACCGGCAATCAGTTGAAATGGAGCGTATTCCATGATTTCCCGGCTCAGAAAATGTACAGTACCATGCAGGAATGGGTGTTCCCATTTATTAAAAATCTTCATGGAAATAAAGAAAGTGCGTATGCCAAATATATGGGTGACGCAATCTTTAAAATACCGACACCACTGATGCTGGATAAAATTGTGACTGCCATGGATGAAATATACGATCAGATGGCACAGCTGAAAAACGCAGATACAAGGGGAGACGTCTATGAGTACCTTTTGTCAAAATTAGCGACAGCAGGAGTAAACGGGCAGTTCCGCACTCCAAGACATATCATTAAAATGATGGTGGAACTGATGGATCCGAAATCGAATGAGATCATCTGTGATCCTGCTTGCGGAACATCTGGTTTTCTGGTGGCTGCCAGTGAATACCTGAAAGAAAATAAAAAAGAAGAAGTATTTTTTGATCGAAAAAATAAAGAGCATTATATGAATCATATGTTCCACGGATTTGATATGGACCGGACCATGCTGCGTATCGGAGCTATGAATATGATGACCCATGGAGTGGACAATCCTTATATCGAATATAGAGACAGTCTTTCTGATCAGAATACAGATAGGGATATGTATAGTCTGATTTTGGCAAATCCGCCGTTTAAGGGAAGTCTTGATTACGATATCGTATCCCAGGATTTGCTGAAAGTTGCGAAGACGAAGAAAACGGAACTTCTGTTTTTAGTACTGTTTTTGAAAATGCTGAAAACAGGTGGAAGATGTGCCTGCATCGTTCCGGATGGAGTTCTGTTTGGATCTTCCAAAGCTCATAAGGCGATTCGCAAAGAACTGGTGGAAGAAAATTGTCTTGAGGCAGTAATCTCCATGCCTTCCGGAGTGTTTAAACCTTATGCAGGAGTCTCCACTGCTATCCTGATCTTTACGAAAACAGGACATGGCGGCACGGATAAAGTATGGTTCTATGACATGAAAGCAGATGGATTCAGCCTGGATGATAAACGGAATCCAATCAATGAAAATGATATACCAGATATTATTCAAAGATTCCGAAATCGAGAGCAGGAGACACAGAGAAAACGGACGGAACAGTCTTTCTTTGTAGAGAAGCAGGATATTGTTGACAATGAGTATGACCTTTCCATTAACAAGTATAAAGAAGTGGAATATGTACCGGTAGAGTATCCATCTACACAGGAGATTATGGCGAATCTGCATGAGCTGGAAATGGAGATTACAAAGAATCTGGCGAAGCTGGATGAGATGTTGGGAAAAGATGATGAAGAATAAATTCGGATTTGTAGGGATGAACAGATGAAGAAATTAACTGATATATGTGATATCCAATATGGATATGCATTTGATTCAAAATGCTTTACGGAGGAGCCATTGTATCCTCCATTGGTTCGCATAAGAGATGTGAAAAGAGGGTATTCTGAGACTTATTATTCAGGAGATTATTCTGAAGAATACCTTATAACATCAGGTGATCTTCTTATTGGAATGGATGGAGAATTCAACATTGCTCGTTGGAAAAGTGATAGGGCACTATTAAATCAGCGAGTGTGCAAACTAACCGCAAAAAAAGGGACGAATGAAGAGTATCTTCGTTTTGCTATGGCGAAAGTACTTAAGGAAATAGAACAAAAAACAGCATTTGTTACAGTAAAGCATCTTTCGGCAAAAGAACTAAACAAGTTGTACTTGAATGTTCCTGAGTTATCTAAACAGAATAAGATTGCAGGAATACTTTCTCGATTGGAAAATATTATTGATGTTCGTCGGCAGGAACTTGAAAAGCTTGATGAACTTATCAAAGCCCGATTTGTCGAGATGTTTGGTACTGAAATTGAGTTTGAAAAATGGCCTTGTTGTACTATTGGTGATGTGGCAGATGTATGCGTAGGTGTGGTGGTTAAGCCAACGCAGTATTATACGGATCAAGGAATTCCAGCATTTCGTTCTTTGAATATTGGTGAAATGCATGTGAAAGATAGTGAATGGATCTATTTTACAGAAGAAGGTCACCAGAAAAACCAGAAGTCTGTTGTTCATAAGAATGATGTTCTTGTAGTAAGGTCTGGTGCTCCTGGAACAGCCTGTGTCGCCACGGAAAAATATGACGGGTATAATGCGGTTGATATTATTATCGCTCATCCCGATAATAAGAAGGTTAACTCTGTATTTCTTGCAGAATTTACAAATATGCCACACGGGATGAATCAAATCCGTGAGAGAACTGGTGGCGCAGCCCAACAACATTTTAACGTTGGCGGCTATAAGGCATTGCGCTGTATTATGCCTCCAATAGAATTGCAAAATCAGTTCGCCGCTTTCGTCGCCCAGACCGACAAATCCAAAGTTACTGTGCAAAGAGCATTAGATGAGACAAAGTTGCTATTTGATAGTTTAATACAGAAATATTTTGGGTAATCCAAGAATTTGTTAATTAGGAGGATTGAGTAGAGTGGTAAAAGTAAATAGAAGAGGGGGGTTCTCTGACAGACATGGAATAAAAGTTGAAAATACGGAAATCCAGCTAAAAGATTTGGATAATAGAACCCGTATACAAATCTTTAATTTATTAAGTGAACAGTATAATTTTATATACCGAGATAGTGAGTATTGGGAGGAACCTATTCAGAGATTTTTTAGATATATCAATAGTGAAGTTTTTTGTCGAAAGGTTGACGTAAGAAAAAGAATAGACGACGATGAATTTTTTGATGAGATAAATCAAGTTATAATAAACAATTCTTATGATGATGTATTAACTTTGGTTGAAGCTATAAGTGAATACTGGGAAGAAGAATTAAATGAAGGGTATTCATATAGAACATATGGGTATTCTTCACAAGAAGTGGTCCTATGTCAAGATTTAGTACAAGTTAAAATGAGGTTTTCCTCATCTTAACCTGCCATCTGCAATTCGCCCTGCTGAAGCCTACGATACAGCTCTTCATAATCATTTGGTGACATATAATCACAGTGACTATGAATTCGTTTCGTATTGTAGAATGCTTCTAAATATTCGAAAATCAAACGATATGCATGATCATAATCTCGAATCTTAAACCGATTCAGCCATTCTCTCTTAATCAGGGAGTGGAACGACTCAATACATGCATTATCCCATGGATATGCCTTTTTAGAATAACTACACTGCATGGTTGCGGTTACACGTTTGTATTCTTTTGATACATACTGGCTTCCGCGGTCTGAATGCAAAATTAAAGGTTTATCGATATTGCGTCTTGCTTTGGCTTTCTTTATTGTTTCAATCACGCAGGATACTTCCAATGTTTTGGAAAGTGTCCAGGCAATGATTTTTCTGGAATATAAGTCCATAATACTGGTCAGATAAACAAATCCGTCTATCGTCCAGATATATGTGATGTCAGAACACCAAACAGCATTTGGTCGTTCTGGATGAAACTGTTCATCAAGGATATTTTTTAATTCGCTGCTGAAGTCAGAATCTTTGGTCGTGATGGTCCATGGCTTGCTCCATTGAGCTTTGATGCCCATTTGTTTCATATACTTACCAACGGTACGATCGGAGATGATTTCTCCTGATTTACGCAATTCCCTGGTAATTTTAGGGGCACCATAATTCTGTTTAGATTCATCATAAATATCTTTGATTTTAGCTTTTACGGCTTCACGTCTTTTTTCTGTATTAGAAGGAACACGTTTTAGCCATGCATGATAACCAGAACGAGAAACGCCAAGATGTTTCAACATTCCGGAGACAGAAACTCGGCGTTTTGCCTTATGGGCAGTTTCTGCCATCTCCTTAACTTCGAGATAAATGGCTTCCGTCATTTTCCCAGAATGTTGATTGCTTTTTTTAATACTTCAAGGGCATCCTGTGCATCTCGTAATTCTCGTTTTAATCGTGCGATTTCTTTTGCTTCATCAGAAGCATAGTTACCGGAACCACGGCTTTCAATATCACCTGTTTCACGCAGTTCTTTCTGCCAGCGTGATAATGTCTGCTGACTGATTCCTAAGTTTGTAGCACAGCCTTGCAGTCCTAAGTTCTTGTGATCATGATAATACTGGACTGCATCCAGCTTAAATTGTTTGTCATAGTGCTTTGCCATAATGAGTTCCTCCTTCAGTGCGGTACCTACATTGTACCATGATTTTTCTTATAAGGAATTCTCATTTTGACTTGTACTATTTATATTCTAGCACCAAAGAGAACTATAGCGTGTTTGAACAATTCAATTATTTGTTTAAACAAGAATATGTGGGATACAGATTTATTGGTGGTTTAATTTCTCCCATCAGCAATGAAATTGAAATGGATACAATTCAAGAATCTTTAGATAGTGAGTATTCAGCGGTAACTTCGCATATCACAAAAGCTCATAGCCTGTTAGCAAACAGAGAACATCCTGATTATGAGAACTCTATTAAAGAAAGCATTAGTAGTGTAGAGGCTATGTGTGAGATTGTTACAGGCGTTCGCGGAAAAGAGGCAACACTAGGAAATATGTTGAAAAAATTGGAGCAAAAAGGTGTTGTTATTCATTCTGCTTTGAAGTCAGCGTTTAATATATTGTATGGGTATACAAGTGATGCAAATGGTATAAGACATGCTGGAGATATAGGAGGAAAAGCATCAACGTTTGAAGAAGCAAAATTCATGTTAATATCGTGCTGTGCGTTTATTAATTATCTAAAAGGTATAATGGCAGATTGATATCTGAAAGGAGAAAATTTATGGACATGTATTTACCGTATATAGTTTCCATTGTATGCGCTTTAATATCTGGTATTGCCAGTTATCTTATATCGAGGAAACAAATGAAAACGGATTTGGAAAAGTTAAATACTCAGTATAAATTAGATATAGAAAAAGAACGAGAAAAATTTTTAATGGAAAAAGAAAAGATGGAATTGGAACATAAATATGAGCTTGAAAGACAACAAAAAGAATTTGAGAATCAATTAGGTGGGAATTTTGTTAATACAATGATTACGGAGGCTATGAAAATGCCAGAGGTAAGACAACAAATCACGCAAGGTATGAGTGCTGCGAAAAAGAAGAGGTAAGGGGGATTATTGATGACCAACTTTGATTTCCTTAAGAAAGAACCACAATTTGATTCTTTCGCAGATGTGGCCATTTCGGCTGAGAAAATATTACATATTGATATGGAAGCCAGTGTGATCAATTGTCGCCGGGCTATGGAGTTTGCCATCAAATGGATGTATTCCGTGGATGGTTCGCTTGTCATGCCGTATCAGGATACGTTGGTCAGCTTGATGAGCACAGAAGAGTTCCGGGACATTGTAGATCCGGATCTTTGGAGAAGACTGGATTTTATTCGCAAAGTGGGAAACAATGCGGCTCATAATGGCAAGAAGATTACCCTGGATCAAGCAAAATTATGTCTGGAAAATCTGTATATCTTTCTGGATTTTGTAGCGTATTGTTATGCCAAAGATTATACGGAAGGAGAGTTTCATGCAGAACTGCTTGAAGAGCAGAAACAGCCTGTTTTAGAAGAAGTACCGCCAATTTCAGAAATTGATCTGAAAGCTCTCATCGCAGAAAATCAGTCATTAAAAGAGAAACTGACTGCAAGACGTGAAGAGCAGCAACAGACTTATGTACCCAAACCTCTTGATTTATCCGAATATAAGACAAGAAAAATTTACATTGATACCATGCTGACGGATGCCGGATGGACGGAAGGGAAAAACTGGATCAATGAAGTAGAACTTCCGGGAATGCCAAATAAATCAGAGGTGGGCTATGCAGATTATGTGCTCTATGATGATGCGCATAGACCGCTTGCGATTATTGAGGCTAAACGTACTTGCGTGGATGTGGCAAAAGGACGGCAGCAGGCAAAGTTATATGCTGATCTGCTGGAAAAGCAGTACGGCAGAAGACCGGTTATTTTCCTGACCAATGGATTTGATACAAGGATTGATGACGGGCAGTATCCGGAACGAAGAGTATCCATGATCTATTCCAAACGAGATCTGGAAAAGTGGTTCAATCTGCAGTCTATGAAGACAAGTCTGAAACATATTACTGTAGATAAGAATATTGCGGGACGATATTACCAGGAAGGTGCAGTGAAGGCAGTCTGTGACAGCTTTGGAAATAAGAATCGTAGAAAAGCATTGCTTGTCATGGCGACGGGTTCCGGGAAAACAAGAACGGTTATTTCCCTGTGCGATGTGTTGCTGCAGCATGGCTGGGTAAAGAATATCCTGTTCCTGGCGGATCGAAATTCTCTGGTTACACAGGCAAAACGAAGTTTTGTGAATCTTCTTCCGGATTTATCTGTGACAAATCTGTGCGAGGAAAAGGATAATTATCAGGCTCATTGTGTTTTCTCTACTTATCAGACCATGATGAATTGCATCGATTCTGTAAAGGATGAGGAGGGAAAACTGTTTACCTGCGGACATTTCGATCTGGTAATCTGTGATGAAGCCCATCGTTCTATTTATAATAAATACAAAGATATTTTTACCTATTTCGATGCGCCCCTGGTTGGCTTGACAGCTACACCAAAGGACGAAATTGATAAGAATACCTACAATATTTTTGAACTGGAAAATGGTGTGCCTACATATGGGTATGAACTGGCACAGGCCGTCAAAGACGGTTATCTGGTAGATTTTCTTTCCGTAGAATCTTCTTTGAAATTTATTGAAGAGGGAATTGTGTATGATGAATTATCAGAAGAAGATAAGGAAGCTTATGAAGCTACATTTGAAGACGAGAACGGAGAACTTCCTGAAAAAATTAGTTCTTCTGCATTGAATTCCTGGTTGTTTAATGAGGATACCATAAAGAAAGTTCTGCATATTCTTATGACCAAAGGAATTCGTATCAATTATGGAGAAACTTTAGGAAAGACGATTATCTTTGCTAAGAATCACGACCATGCGGAAAAGATTCTGGAGATTTTCGGAAAAGAATATCCGAATCTTCCGGGATATGCGAAAGTCATTGATAATTATATGACTTATGTCCAGAGTGCTATTGATGAATTTTCAGAGCCAAATAAACTTCCTCAGATTGCTATTTCCGTAGATATGCTGGACACAGGAATCGATGTGCCGGAAGTATTGAATCTTGTCTTTTTTAAGAAAGTTATGAGTAAAGCAAAATTCTGGCAGATGATAGGACGGGGAACTCGTCTGTGCCCCGGATTGCTGGACGGAGAGGACAAGCAGAAATTTTATATTTTCGATTTTTGTGGCAATTTTGAATTTTTCCGTATGAACAAAGGAAAGGCAACCGCTAATATGATGGCGCTGCAGGGAGCAATTTTTAATCTGGAATTTCAGATCACTTACAAACTGCAGGATATGGAATATCAGACAGAACGATTGATTGCTTACCGGAATGCATTGATACAGCATATGAGTGAGAAAGTGCAGGAACTGAATCGGGAAAACTTTGCAGTTCGTCAGCATTTAAAATATGTGGATCTGTATTCCGATCAGTCCAACTATCGGACTCTGAGTTATGAGGATACGCTGCTTGTAAGGGAAGAACTGGCACCTCTGATCCTGCCGGATGGTGATGAGGCAAGTGCAGTTCGGTTTGATGCACTGATGTATGGCATAGAGCTGGCATATCTGATTGGAAAGAAATATGGAAAAGCCCGGAGTGATCTATTGAAAAAAGTCAGTGCTATTTCTACGGTGGCCAATATACCGGAAATTATGGTACAGGCAGAGCTGATCAATCAGATTCTCCATACGGATTATCTGGATCGTGCCGGAATCAATGAATTTGAACATATTAGGGAAAGCCTTCGTGATCTGATGAAGTATCTTCCTAAAAAGAAAGTGCGTTATGACACAAACTTCGAAGATGATATTCTGTCCATTGAATGGAAAGAGTCAGAACTGGAGAATGATGATCTGAAGAACTATAAGGCAAAAGCAGAATATTATGTTCGCCAGCATCAGGATGACCTTGTCATCGCGAAATTGAAAAAGAATAAGCCAATGTCTCAGGATGATATCAGAACATTGGAAAAAATTCTGTGGAGTGATCTGGGAACGAAGGATGAATATGAAGCAGAGTATGGGGACAAGCCCCTGGGAGAATTTGTTCGTGAGATTGTGGGCCTGGATATGAACGCTGCAAAAGAAGCATTTTCTGAATACCTGAATGAAGCCAATCTGGATAGTAGACAGATTTACTTTGTGAACCAGATTGTGGAATATATCGTACATAATGGATTGTTGAAAGATTTTTCTGTGCTACAGGAACCACCGTTCACAGATCAGGGAAGTGTTGTGGATATCTTTACTGATTTGAATGTGTGGATGGGGATAAGAAAGGTTATTGAAGGGATAAACGATAATGCGAAGGTGGCGTAGAAAATGTTACTGATCTGGCTAGAAGACAGATATGAGAAAATTAATCGCCGGAAGAAGATATGAGTATGAGAAAAATACCTATAGTCGGCGAAAAAAGAGAAAATAAGCACGATAAAGGGAGAGGAAATATGAAAAGCTTATTTATTTCAAGAGTAGTAATAAAAAATTTTCGGAATTTCAAAAATGTAGATGTTTGCCTTGGTCATAAACAGATTATTATTGGAGAAAATAATGTTGGAAAAACAAATTTTTTGCGGGCATTACAGTTGGTACTAGATCCTACGCTTTCTGATGAAGACCGTATGTTGCAGGAATCAGATTTTAATGACTCTATTAAAAATCCAATGGAGAACAAAGAAGAAATTCTTATTGAAATTTATATAGATAATTATGATCAGAATAAAACAATTCTAGCTGTATTTCAGGATGCAACAGTCATGACAGAAGATGGAAAGGAAGTATTGAAATTTACATATCGTTTCTTTCCATATATTAATGAAGGGGGAGTTGCTGAATACCAATACAATATTTATAAAGGAAATGACGAGACAAAGAAATTTGGTTCTTATGAACGTAAATATTTGAATATAAAGGTTGTTAAAGCCCTGCGAGATGTAGAAGGTGAAATGAAAAATTCACGGACATCACCTATCCAGAAGATGCTTAAAAATTATGCAATAGATAAACAGGATTTAGAGCATATTGCGGAAGAATACCGAAAAAATGGGGAGAAGATACTGAATTTAGATGAATTAGTTGATCTGACGAATAATATAAATAAGCGATTTGGAATGGTTTTAGGAAATAATGATTTTGATGTATCCCTTCGGGCAATGGAAATCAATCCGGCCAAAGTACTTTCTTCGTTAAAACTTTTGATGGCACAACGGAATACAACAGAGATAAGTTTGGGGTTGAATAACATCTTATATATTTCTATGATTTTACAATTATTGCAGGATAAGACGATTCCATCTTTGATAAAAGCAGAGAAATATATGGAGTTATCATCAATTCCCGGTGGCGACATACTGAAAGCTACCTATGAGGAAAGTAAAAATGGGAATTACTTTCTTAATGATGATATTTCAGAGAGTCAACAAGAGAAATTGTATACTTTTATGTCTAAGAATATGCCGATTTCCAAAGGTGTTACTATTTTAGCAATTGAGGAACCAGAAGCTCATCTACATCCGGTTAATCAGAGATTGATATATAGAGATGTCATACAGAATAGTAGCAATTCTGTTTTGCTTACAACACATTCTACGCATATTACTGCGATAGCACCGATTGATTCAATTGTTCATCTGCATGATGATGGAGAACGTGGAACAGAGATACATGCTACAGCAGCAATGCCCATAAGTGATGGGGAGTTTTTGGATGTTGAAAGGTATCTGGATGTTAAACGAGGGGAAATTTATCTTGGGAAGGCGGTACTTTTGGTAGAGGGAATTGCTGAGGAGTATTTAATTCCCAAATTTGCCAATTTATTGGGGAAACCGCTTGATGAGAAAGGCATTATCGTGTGTAATATTAACTGTACTAATTTTACGCCATATGTGAAATTGTTGCGAAGTCTGGATATTCCATACGCGGTTATAACGGATGGAGATTATTATTATGAAAATGAAGAAGAGGAACGAATTTACCACCAGATGGATAATGATGACTCTGATGTAAAAAGTGGCTGGCTGGGAATGGAAATCATTGAGAAGATGATAAATGAACTTGGTTTGAATGGTGATGAGAAAATACCAGATGATCCAGATGAAAAAGATCAGTTATTTTATTCATTGGGCTTGTTTGTTGGTTATTATACATTTGAAGTTGACATGATGGAGTGCGCAGCAACTTCAAAAAATAATAGAGAAAAGGCCCTCAACGTAATTAGTGATTTGTTCTTAGAATTAACTACTGGCGGAGCCCGGCAAAAACAAAATTTTAAAAAGGAGTTAAAAGCGGGTGAGTATTGGAAATGCTTAAATAAAATTGAAGGAAATGGTATTGGCAAAGGGAGATTCGCTCAGAGATTATCTGGTGTATGTATGAAAGAACATATTCCAGGATATATTGAATCTGCAATAAATTACATTTATAAGAAAGTGGATAAAGAATGAGTTATTATACCAAAAAATTAGAGCAGATTTCAGCAGATCCGCTTCAAAAAGCGGCCTATGACACAGATGATAGTACCGTTGTGATAGCAGGACCTGGAAGTGGAAAAACAACTATTCTTACATTAAAAATAATGAAACTACTGAATAATGAAATTAAAGAGCCACAAGGATTAGCCTGTTTAACATTCAGTAGGGAAGCTGCAAGAGAGTTTGAAGAACGATTGATAAAATTAGGATATGGAAAACGAAGAAACGTATTTCTAGGTACAGTACATTCCTTTTGTATTTCAGAAATAATAGCTAATTTTGCGGAATTATACGATTATGGAATTAGCCTTCCGATTAAAGTCTTACCAAAAAAAATAGAAACACAAATATATGAAGAGGTGCTCAAAGACTTAGGGATAAAAAAATTTAGTAAAACCAATGTGAATAAAGAGAGATCTTTGCAAATAAAAGGGATGAGTGGTATTAAAGTAAATTCAGATCCTACAGCTCATAGGATCGCAGTTGAATTCGAAAGAAGAGTATTAGAGGCTGGGTACATTGATTATGAGGGAATTATTTTAATATCTACAAAAATCTTGCAGGAGCATGAGTATGTGAGAAAATGTATTAGCGCAAAATTTCCGTGGCTTGTGATTGATGAATACCAGGATTTGGGAAAGCCGTTACATGAGATGGTTATGGCTTTATTTACTCAGACAGATATTAAAATATTTGTCGTGGGTGATCCGGATCAATCAATTTATGGATTTTCTGGCGCAATACCAGACTATTTGATGGAATTATATAATAGGGAAGATACAATATCAATTGAACTGCAGAACAACTATAGAAGCAATCAGGATATTGTGGACGGTTCAGAAGTTGTACTTAACATTCCACGTCATTACCATGCAATGACGAGAGAAGATGAAAAAGCTGAGTATAGATTTATATCATGCAAAAATGGTTTAGAGGAACAATACAATTTTTTCGTTGAAAAGATTATCCCTGCATGTATTGAAGCTGATATTCCTTTGGAGGAAATTGCAGTATTGCTTTCAAAAAATAGTGAATGTAATGAACTTGGATTAAAATGTGCAGAGAAAGATATACCCTATTACATAGCAAAACATAACTTTGAACGAACGGATTTTGTTAAATGGCTTGAGGAGTGCTCTTCATGGATAAATGATAAAAGCAATTCCTCATTTGATGCAATCTTTGAATATTGGCAAAAGTTAGTTTTGATTCATCGTGATGAAAAATATGTAAGTGAGTCAGACATATTGCTTATGAAGGAGGATTTACTTGGTGTTTTGCAAGATAGTATGGAAATGAAAGGAAACCTGAAAGTTTGGCTTAAATATATTTTTTTGGAATTAAAGATAAAAGATTTGTTTAAAAGCTCGGAAACATTTCCGGACGAATGGGAGAATCTAAAAAAATTGTGGGCAGAAGTATCTGAAGAAAAATACAAAGATTATGATACTAGCAAATTTTCCAAAATCGGAAAACCTGATAATCAGATAACAATATCTACAAGGCATAGCTCCAAAGGATTAGAATTTGAAGTTGTTGTTATGATGGGAATGGAAGAAAAGCATTTTCCGGGATGGAGGGTTGACAAAGACCCGAAAGCGCTAGAGGAATCAAATAGAATTTGTTTTGTGTGTGTCAGCCGTGCGAAACGTGTCTGTATATTGATGCACTCTAGTTATTATAATGAGATGGATTATCGGTATGGTGAGATTTGCTGCAAACGGTATTATCCATCAAGATATTTACTTCAGTTGAGAAAGAAATTTATATGAAAAATACTTAGCAATAGAGAACAAGGGGATGCTTATATTATGGCAAAGTACAGTTTACAAGGGACTACACAGGGTAGGTATCTGACGGGAGGGGTGCCGCCAGTCAGATTTTCCATGTGATGTTCAAGCTGTCGCTTGTGGCGGCTATGGTGGTGATCATCAAATCCACCACACGCCGCTTGTCATCAAAAGATACATTCTCCCAGGTATCGAGGTAGCCGGAAATCTGGCTGACCTGTTCCGGGCTGATGGCCTCCACAGTCAACTCCGCTATCCTTGCCAGAAGTTCCTGCTTGCGCCCGTCCAGTTCCGCTATCTTCACATTCACATAGGAGAACAGGACATTGTTTGCCCCCGTCAGACTGTCCACCAGCTTTTCAATCTCGCTGTCTACATGGGCAAGTTCCACTTGCAGGGCGGTGATTTTCGGGTTTGCCTTTGCCGCTTTCTTTTTTCCTGTCAGCGTCTTGTAGCTTGCCAGCTTCTTTACCATCTGCTGATAAACAACCGCTTCCAGTTCCGAAGTGATGATTTTCCCACAGCCAGGACAGCTTTTATTGTCCAGCCGTTTCGTGCAGCGGAGATACTGTTTGCCGGAGGGATTGTAGATACTCATAAGAGCATACCCGCAATTCCCGCACTTGATTTTTCCTGCCAGCCATGTGTGGGTGGCTTTCCGGGCAGACTGGATTTTCATGTTGTTCATCAGCTTCTTGCGGCAGGTCAGCCAGGTGTCGGAGGGGACGATACCCTCATGGGGAGCCAGTACCAGCATTTGGTCTTTTAAGTCGTTTTTCTTGCTGGCCTTTACATCTCGCCCTTGATACAGATAGCAGCCGTTCATGCCCGTAAAATCGGCAACGTCATTGACAATGACTGTACCTTGACTTTTGAAAAATTCGTACACATCAAGGTCTGCCTGCACATAGACAGGATTGCGTAACATCTGCGCCAGCGTGGGGCGTATCAGCTCTTTGCCATGGAACAAAATCCCCTGTTCGGCAAAGTACCGGGTAATGTCCCCGTAGGAAGTTGTGGGCTGGGCGTACATCTCAAACATCAGCCGGATATTGGCCGCTTCCTCCGGGTTTACCACCAGCTTCTTTGTGTTGATACCGTCCATCTTGATAGGCTCCGTATGGAAGCCGTAAGGGGCTTTCCCGCCCATCTTAAAGCCCCGCTGACTGCGGGAGTAGTAAGCGTCCGTTACCCGCTTCTGTATCGTTTCCCGTTCAAGCTGGGCGAACACGATACAGATATTCAGCATGGCCCGTCCCATCGGCGTGGAGGTATCAAACTTTTCCGTAGAGGACACAAACTCCACATTGTACTGCTGGAACAGCTCCATCATGTTGGCAAAGTCCAGAATGGAACGGCTGATACGGTCGAGCTTGTAAACCACGACCTTTGCAATCAAGCCCCGCTTGATGTCCCGCACCAGTTCTTGAAACTTCGGACGGTCTGTGTTCTTGCCGCTGTACCCTTTGTCTGTGTATTCCTTGCAGTTACCGCCTTTCAACTCGTATTTGCAAAATTCAATCTGGCTTTCAATGGAAATGCTGTCCTTTTTGTCTACCGATTGTCTTGCATAGATTGCGTCTATCCGATTGTTCATATTGTCGCTCCTTTTCTTAAAAAAGAAACGGAGCTGCTGACAGTTCTATTATACCGCCAGCAGCCCCGCAAATCAATGATGGGTTTGGAAAACCTTATGTCCCGGCTTCCTCACTCTCCCGCTTGTCGGCGTACTTGCGGAACACCTCATAAAGCTGCTGTTCCAGTTCCCGGCGTTTGGCTGCTTCCTGTTCCGGCGTGAACACCGGGGAGAGATTTTCCAGTGTGATTTCCTTTCCCTGAAAAGTCACGATTTCGATTTCCTTTTTGTATCTGATATTACTTATAAGATCACCTTTCCTTTCCATGCTGCCGCTGTTGCCGTTTCAGTTCCGCTAAAATCTCCGGCGGGATACGGTCAACCAGCCGCCGCATATCGTCCAGTTCGCTTTTTAACTTCGCCCGTTCCATCGTGTCATTCATCTTGCCTTTTTCGCTGGCCTTTGCCCTGACTTCCAGCTTTTCATTTTCCG